>Ga0302200_10001072_pt1 | contig 26361 bp, 17 predicted proteins | sample II_Bog_N3_1_FD_194585 | JGI IMG/M metagenome (GOLD analysis project Ga0302200, IMG submission 194585) | Peat permafrost microbial communities from Stordalen Mire near Abisko, Sweden - II_Bog_N3_1 | ecosystem: Environmental > Terrestrial > Soil > Wetlands > Peat | place: Sweden: Abisko... | reverse complement strand
ACTTTGAATTAGACATGGACGTTCTTGATGTCGCCGAAGGCCAAGATGAGGTATTCGTCAATGTTCGAGTAGTTCTCTCTTCCATGCTTGATGTTCTCTCCAGTGTAGCTTATCGTGCTCTTGTAGACGATGTGACCAGCGAAATCTTTAATAAACAAGCTGAATTACTTAATGACAAAGCCATGCTTTATCGCATCATTGACGATCAAATTGAAATGTTTGCCATTTGTAATAAACGAAAAATTGGTATTGCCCATATCATCCAAAAATACAGAGTAGAAATGGAACGAGTGGATAAAAGACCCAAGGTTTGTATCATCCCTCCCAAGAAAAGACCATTGCTCATCTCTGGAAGCAGCAGCTTGTACTCTTATGACAAAGCCGGTCAAGAAGGGGTAGATAGATTAATGCACAACGGGGCATTCCAAAAAATTGGCGACATCGAAATCAGGGTTGCTCCATCTTACTTCAATTCAAGCGGGACAGATGAGAATTCGTTTGGGAGATATTGCAGATTAGGGGAACAAGTCATCCTTGATAGTTTCCCTGGAATGGCACCTGAAGGCCGAAGAACTTGGATGATATTCGATGTCACTGTTGATGATTATGTCCGATTAACAGAGGATTCCATTAGGGGAGCTGCTGCTAAACAACAAGGAGCAGAGAATTTCGATGAAACTTATGTCGCTTTATGTGTCGAAAATAAATCTTACATGGTAAGATACGGTATGATTGATGGCTTTCTCGAGCACGAATTGCATTTCCTCCTTATCAGACCATTTTGTACTTATAGAATGCAAGATTTGACCATTGTTGCACCTGGTGATGATCTTGGAAACACATTTACTTCTAAAAGATCATGGTGTATTGCCAATGATTCCAATACATTCATGTTCCAAGCCGGGTTTCGTTCATGGGCTGGGACATTCATCAAAGACAGAAAAAGACTCAAAAATGCCAGAAATGCCTTTTATGATGGTATCGTCCAAGGTGTCAATGTCAAATTCTTGAATTATGAGTCCATCCGAGGCTTATCCAATGACAACTTTAACACCAATGATTTTCCAACCGGTTCTATTTATGTTCTCCCATATGTAGTCCCCAAGGGCAGAGCAAGCACAGTGCAATTCCCTGTTCATATCAAAGATATCATGTTTACCTCTGGTAAAAACCCTTGTTACAACACAGACGAGAACGAGTTTGAATTCCCTGGAGCTTATCCACCGCCCGATATTCCTGACATTGAGGATCTCAAATCTGAAATCTTTGACCCCAATCACGGATATACATTGGAAACGATATTCAGAGGACAACGGAATCTTCCTGGTGGTGCTGGTGGTCGTGACCAAGACGATCCACTTAATTTGACCGTGGCACAACAAGATCAATGGAAAACTGCGATATGCGGCAACGATCATCTTCTTCCGGATATAACTCAACGGAGGGGATATTGCGATATGTTTGGATTTGTCAGAATCGGAACATGGGATCCTGAAGATAATCACGTTTGTGCCATTGCTCCGTATTGTACAAAAGGAAGTTCTGGGCATGTATTGACAAGTGGAGAGATACATTGGAGCCAAGGAAGGACCCATCATGGAGTGGACGGATGTGGTTCTAAATATGTTAGACAACATGGTATATCTGTGAATCCCTTTGCTAAAGAATAATCACAAATTTTTTATGGAGTATGGCACTGTTGATCTTCAGGCCGTTGCATCAATTAATTGCGGCGGTGCCTCTCGACAAATCAGCGCTGAGGAATATATGATTCAAAATAAACTAAATAACACCTCCAGTTTCACCTTAAAAATACCATATCAAGCCACCCTCATCCCATCTGATAAAATCGCACTCCAAGGGGAAATCCTCGTTCAAAGAATGGATGGTATGTTTGCTGTCGACTCTCGTAAACCAATCGTGAGAAGTTGCTTAAACGGAATGCCATTCCACTTCGTACCCGATAACAAAGAAGCAGAAGATGAAATCAATGTGTTAAGGGTTAAGATTGGCAAAGTATTTAAACAGATGGAACATAAGTTAAGGGTGGTCGGCTTAAATAAATACACCACCAAACCCGATGAGGATTTAGTTTGTGTCATTGCTGGTCTTATGACTACTAAAAATAACAGCTTATTTCCCATCGAAAGAGGAGATGTGATCGTTGCTGCTCTTCCCAGTATCACCAGAGGAAAACCCCAAATTACCAACAGCAACACCTCCCCTCATCGTCGAACTATGGAAGGCAGACCACTCAATGAACATACTCTCACTGATATCAGTTGTAGTGATGATGGCGAATATCTTATGGAGATGGCCAAAACAAAGGAATTTGGAGCTATATGTCAAATGGTGGCATCCTATGCAGCAACATATGTTCTCCGTACTGTCAAGTTCAATGGTATTTCTGATACGGTCAAGGGTTGGATTAGGAGAGATCATGCCGATGGGTCACATGGATTTATCATTGGATATGGCGATGTTTTTACCAAAGCAATATGTAACAGTGATAATGTGGTAGACGAAGACACGAGAAAGCTTATGGCAGAATCATTGGGGGATGCTATTCAGATGAAAATATTGTCAGATATGGAACAAAGGCCAAAGATGGAGAACATAGCCAGAGACATGTTTACTCCGTTACGTGACATTGGGTATTTACTCACTTCTCATGTTGCTTCTCGAATAATTGGAGTTGCTCAATCGGATGCTGCATCAAACAAAGAGTTTGATATTTTTATTCATCCTCCTCAAAATCTTCGACGGATACCTATTCCTCTCCTCTCTCCAGCACCAAACAAAGACGATCCTAGTACTTATGGCAATTTATACAGTAATCTGTCTTCAAAATTTCCTCTTGTTGATATCACTGCTGGATATTTCCATGATGACAACTCCGGCAGGCCTACGTACACTAGACAATTCAATTCCGGGTTTAAACCATCTAAAAGGACTAAATTTGAGAAGCCAAAACGTGGAAAGGAAAACCCGCCACCACCACCACCACCACCACCACCGAATTTTGAGAAGCCAAAACGTGGAAAGGAAAACCCGCCACCACCACCACCGAAAACAGATCCTATAACATCAAAGCATATACAAACGGAAGAACAACAGCAACAAGAGGAAGTCACATGGATGAATCCACGAACGGGTGATGTGAATTTAGAGGAAGAGGATGATGCCGAGGAAGAAGAGAAAGAGGATGATGCCGAGGAAGAAGAGAAAGAGGATGATGCCGAGGAAGAGCTCAAAACACATCATCTTAATTTGACGAAGACACAAGCTGTTATTATCACAGCCGCCGGATTTAACTTACTCAATCCCAATGTTCCTGAATTAATCCTACTTTTCAAAGAAGGCGATAAGGGTAGGGTGACACAAGTGTACGGGAGATGTGTCAGTGCTCTCATTGGCATTGTGACAATGAATGCGTTGACTCCTGCTGTCATACCCGCCATCGATAACACGGAAGCCATAGGTACGATTGATAGAATTCGGAAGAATATAAAGATTTTGAACGATGCAATTATCAAGTGCATAACATGTCTCTTTCGAATTAAGAAAGAGAATATTGCCGAGGCCGTAGCATCCATTAACAGTATACCGTTAGCCAGTATGGAAACAATCTCCGAAAATGCGCGGAACTTATTCGCTTTACCAAATGGGATGAAAGATTACAATGATCATTATGTTGTAAAGCAATCAAGAACATTGTGGGAGATCGTGCAGTTATTTGAAAAGAAAATAAATGCAAATGAGACTCAGAATATATATGATTACACCGAAATCGGAAAATTTGGATTTACATACACCGACTTTTCAGCATTGGATCTAAATGATGAAAAGAGACAAGAGTGGTGGGTGTCTGGGGCAAGATTGGATATATTTGTGTCAGGTGTATGTAAAATGGATGCACCAATAGAAAAAGAATTATATGATGACGTGTTTAAGGCTATGATGTCTATTGAAAATGAATATATTCCATTTAAGTTTGAATATTCCAGTATGAACATACGTCAGTTTGATACTCCAGGCTGGTTAGTGTCCGAGCGTGGTATCGTTTTAAACGAAACGGAAAATGGAACAGTTCAAAAGAAAATTGTATCGTGTATTGATAAATATGAAAATGAGTACGTAACAAAAATATGGCAGCAGATAGACAAGTTAGCGAGAGGTGAAGAGTACGAAGTACCACAGCCTGGCAATATTCCTCCATTGGCATATGTCATGACATATGTTTATGCAACAAGAATATTTTCTTTGTTAAATAGCGTGAAACTCAGTGCACTCTTCCAAACAAACTTTATACCCAGGCTCAAAAGAGAAACATTACGTTATGGGGGTGACATTAAAACTCTGGTGAAAAAGTTGTATGATTTGGGATTATACCATACTACAGAAGTTCAAGATGAGAGATATATTCAATATGTATTGGATATTGGGAATTTGCCTAAAATCGGTGAGGACAGACAAACATACATCAATGCGGAAAGAAAAGCGTTGACTGAAATAAACAACATATTGTCAGACGAGTCTAAATTTCAAATCGACAATGAGGGTTATCCTGATTTGATATTTGCGGAATACTTCAGCTCGCGATATCGTATGACAGATATAACAGCGGAGGCAATGGCGAGAATAAGAGGAACTCAACAGCCTGACTTTGGGATGGCATTGGCTCATATGCATATTATGCGCAATATGTTCTCAAAGGCACAGCTGGAGGATTGTAAAATAAAGGGTGTCATATCAGATGAAACGAGTGCAACCATGAATAAGTTTGCTCAGAATATACCAGAAATATTAAATGCACTGAAAAAAGGGTTTATGGAAGATGGGCATGTGAACTTTATCGACCTTGTAAAAACGCATAAGGAATTTGATGATGCGCATGCCACAATTTTGGAACAACTCAAAAACACCAAAGATGGCAAAGGAGCAAACGTCAAAATCAGTATTCGGGGGATGAAAGTGATATCGACATGTCTATCATCGTGTCCTATAAAATATATCCAAAACAAGGATTTCGTGATTGGTGATGTTTTTGGATTAGATATATTTGGAGGGTCACGGGATAAATATAGGTCATTTTTTCGGTCTGATGTTACACTTTCCTTACTTATGGCAACGTTTAGAACGTCTAAATATTCGGAAATGACTTTAACCGAATTCTCTGGTGCTCTCTTGGGATATTTGACGATTTCTCCTTGTGATCGATTAATTAATTTAGAAAGTTTCAGTCAATCAAAGAATCAAACAGACATAGTCAATGTGCCAGTCACTGAAACAATGACAGATGCAGTCATCATATCGAAGGTTGCGGGTTATTTACGATGTTATGAGTATACCGATAGATTAGCTTGTTATAAATGGGCAAAGGCATTAAAAATTGACAGTGCAGTTGAAGTTAAACCAGTGACGGGTATGACTATATCAGCATGCGGTTTACATGTAAATCTTCGTGTGTGTATATGGGTTCTTGCGAAACAAATTTTGAGTATGGCAAACAAGGATAATATTTGGGGTGAGATTGCGAGACTATGTTTTTCTTTAATTGGATGTTCAACAGAGCAGGAGTTTGTGCGAAGATGCGAAGAGCAATATCCCGCGTTCAAAAAACCAAAGGAGTTTACCAAATTAATAAAAGATTATACGGACGAGGCAAATTCCAAATGTGATACAATAATGCATGATATTGGATTGAGTGATAGCAAGGACCAAAAAAACGCTTCGAAGGTATTAGCTAATAAGGATTTGCACACCAGACTTAGGAAGTTAATGGTGGAAATGTATACGAAGATTCATGGAGACTTTTTTGTTAAAATAACCAGTTGATTCACAATTCACAAAATAATTCATGACTCGGGGAACTGTTGGTCTACAAGCTTCGGCATCTATCAACTGTGCAAATCCTTTGAGACAAAAACAAAGCGAGGCTAATTTCAATACTTCCGGTACTCAAAATTTCACTATACCATATGATTCTACTCTTAGAATTCAAGATGACGTTTCGTTAAGAGGAGAAGTACTAATCGAAAGAACGGATGGTTTATTCCCATATGATTCTCACATACCAGTTGTCAGAAGTTGTATCAATGGAATGCCATTTAGAATGAGCGAAAGACAGGAAATAGCGGAATTATATTACATGACAAGAGTACTTGGATTAAGTAAAACAACCGTGAGTTATGACAACAATATCGCGAGTGAAAATCCTGTTTGTTTTATCAGCGCATTGACAACTACTACCAACACTGGACTCGAGTTCATTCACAGAGGGGACGTGATTGTCACCATATTTCCAGATAAAGACAGAACTCAACCTCAAATTGGAATTCAGTATGGCAGCAATCTGTCGAAAGAGAGAAGAGTCATGGAATTAAGACCATTGCATTTGAACACTCTTGATAATATACAATTAGATCTTTTAGCCATCATTCAAAGCAGACAAATGAGGAGAATTGTTCATACCATCGCTATGCAATGTGCTAAAATGGTACTCAACACACAACAATATTTGAGCAGCGGTGCCGAAACGTCTAGGGATTTACGGTACAATGGTCCGATTGATAAAATCCATTTTAATAATAATATCATGCTCGATGATGAACTATTTGACAAGCATTACGAGGGATTAGCCAATGTTATTGCATATGATATGATAAATGACATGATTGCAAAGGTGAAAAACAACGATGAAGAAGGGAAGAAGAAGATATTGAAAGAATTGTTAGTTCCAATGCATAACATGGGTATACAACTCCTCTCTTCGTTGTCGTCCAAAATCATCGGTACAGCCGAAAGCAACGCTTCACCTGGGGAGGAATATGATATCTTTGTAGATCCAGATTCAAAACATCTGCTCGCCTCAATTCTTCTATCTCAATTGCACGGGAAAAAAGGCGACGATAAACCAGATGGAAAACCCAAATTGGATGAAAACAAATTAGCCGAGATCCTTCGACCACAAAAACCAGATGAAGAATACGTTGAATTTATCAAAGGTATTTATGAGGGGGGTGGGCGCAGTTCCCCTAAACCCACCAAAGAACAACAAGAGGAATTGGCACGAAAGAAAAAGGTATTAGAGGAAAAAATTGAGGCACTCAAGAAACGAGAAGAAGCTGAGTATCAAGAACAATTAAATAGAAATCGTCAAGAATCTGCCAAGAAAAAAACGAAAGCTGACAATGAATTTCAAAAACAACAAGAGGAATTGGCACAAAGGAAAAAGGTATTAGAGGAAAAAAATGAGGCACCCAAACGAGAAGAAGCTGAGCATCAAGAACAATCAAATAGAATACGTCAAGAATCTGCCAAGAAAAAAACGAAAGCTGACAATGAATTTCAAAAACAACAAGAGGATAAACCACAACCCCAATCGAATGTCGCTTTTGGTAAAAACCCTCGCAAAATACAAGGTGAGTTGGATGAAAAACGGAAAGAAAGACAGCAACGTGAAAAAGATAATGAAGAGGAGCTAACACGGAAGCGAATTGAAGAGGAAGAAGAAGCAAGAGCGTTTGAAGAATCCAAACAACAACAAGAGACCAATAGACGGAAATCTATTAAGAAGCCGCAAGAACCCATAAAACAACAAGAAGATATGGAATCGGCTTTAAAACTACAAACACTTGAATTTGAAAAAATCGAACAACGACGATTACTAAATAGGCAACGTGAAGAAACACAACGACAAATAGAAGAGAAGGAATTAATCAAATCGGAACAAGCAAGACTTAATAAGGAAGCACTGGGTTCGAAAAAACCACGAACATCAGAAATTCGAGTTGAATCAGCGGCAACACCAATAATGGCATCAGGAGGACGTCGATTTGATGATGAAGAAGAAGAAGGAGAAGAAGAAGAAGAAGTTTTTCCAATAATGGCATCAGGAGGACGTCGATTTGATGATGAAGAAGAAGAAGGAGAAGAAGAAGAAGAAGTTTTTCCAATAATGGCATCAGGAGGACGTCGATTTGATGATGAAGAAGGAGAAGAAGAAGAATATTCTCCAACCCCACCTAGAAGAACAACATCAATAAGGACGACAGGAGGAAAATTTCAATCACAGACAGAAATGAGAAAGGAAGAAGAACCATTGAGAAAACCAATATTTCAAACACCAGCAGCGAAATCAGTGAAATCAGTATCGACACGATCGCAACAGTCTGGAACATCTACAACGAAACCAGTAGCCATTTTGAAACCAGTACTCGGTTCGACACCATCGCAACAATTTGGAACATCTACAACGAAACCAGTATCCAGTTTGAAACAAGTACCCGGTTCGACACCATCGCAACAAGTTGCAACATCTGGAGTGAAAACAGTGCGCAGTTTGACACCATCGCAACAAGTTGCAACATCTGCAGTGAAATCAGCATCCAAACGGCGAGGAGTTCGATCTGTAGCAGAGGAAACGCAACAACAGACAGAACCTCAATTTGTAGATGTACTCGAAGATACAAATGTATCAATTATGATGATGGACGAGGATGACGCAGACGCAGTTGTACCGCCGTTTGATACCCACATTAAGTTCGATTATGCAACGTATAACAAACGGCCTGAAAGTGGTATTATGTCGATAAAGGAGAGCCAAGGGGTAATAAGGACAGCATATTCTCTAATTATGACCAACAAACCTATGCAGCTCGTTGTTATGGATGTCAATGAGCAAATAACTAATTTGGACGTCCCGTGGATCAAAATCGATGATAGACGAATATTGTATGATGCAAAAGAAATTTTCACACACCTTTGGTTTTTCACGATTACTATACAAGATGGTTATTCAAGTACAATACCAAAGTCATATGGAAAGGATAAGATACAATTATTTACAGCATTCAGCCAATCTATGAACCATTTGGCGACGACAATTGTGTCACAGATGACGAGGTTATTTAAAATGTATAAAGGAGAAACATCAGGAGCGGACACCGAAACATTTCAGACGGCGTATACGGACGCGTGTCGTCAAGTAACAATATTGAAAGATGCCACGAATGTGGTACAATTTCTCAATACGCCATCATACAAAAAGAGTCAACTCATCTTTTTCATTGCGTCTGCTCTTAATTGTCCGCCAAAATATTTTCCAACATTTCAACATTTAATCATAACAGAGAAAGTTTTGCTGATCCCAGACATGGACGATGGATACACAGGGGCTGTGTATCTAAAAATGGTACAACAAGTAAATGAGGATACATTTAAACCAATCCATGCCATGATTAAAACCACCGGCTGTTATATGGAAGATTTACTTAAAGATATCACGAAAATATATGGCAGAGATATGAATATAACAGAATCATCATTTAAATGCAAAGGGTTGTCTAGTGAATCATCCAAGACTGTTTCAAATATTATATTTTGTGTTTTTATGTATCCAATTGAGGCACGCGAAGAACTTATCTCTATCACAGTTGGGCTTCTAAGAAAGAAAAGAAACCCAAACTTAAATATACACGCAACACATAATCGATGGTTGTCGATATCTTCTCTTATGCATATATCTGTTCTCAAACGCATTGAAATGTTAGTTGGTCTTATTCCAGAATTGCGGGATCGTGCTAGTGGACCGGCTGCGGTAAACCAAATCTCACGTCGACTTAATCTACTCAAATACGATCTGAACGACATTAAGCAAATGGACGAGTTTCTTACATACATTGATGCAGCAAAAAGAGAGGAAAAGAAATCAGAATACAACAGAATAACGAAGATTAAAGATAGCGATGTTAGAATGTGGAAGGAGCTTATATTCAGAGAAGGTGCAGTTGATGATGGCACAGAACAAGAGGAAGAAATATCACAAGCTACTACTGGGAAAGATCCAAAAGGAGGTCCGTCATCTAGTAGCGGGAAAGATCCAAAAGGAGGTCCATCATCTAGTAGCGGGAAAGATCCAAAAGGAGGTCCGGTACAAGGGAAAGGTGTATCATTTAGCAGCAAGAAAGAACCAATTCTCGCGAGTTCGGCACCAGTACAATCTATGTCATTTAGTAACGAGAGAAGTACAACATCATGGGGGGATCCACAATCTACTGAAGAGGAAAATCAAGGGGGAGGTATCCCGACATTTGCACATGCGCCATCTAGTAGTAGGGGAGGTACAAGAAGTCTCGCGAGTTCGACACCAGCACACTCTATGCCATTTTCAAGTCCGTCAGCAAGGGATTTATTTTTACAAGGACGTATGTCATTTAGTAGCGAGGGAATATGGGATTCACGACCTACTGAAGAGGAAAATCAAGGGGGAGGTATCCCGACATCTGCACAAGGACCTAGGTCATCCACAGAGAGCACCGATGACATTTTTAGGGGAACATTTTCACAAGGACCTAGGTCATCCACATCTAAGAGCACCGAGGACATTTTTAGGGAATCACTTTCACCAGAAGATCGAATGAGATATAATGAGTCGGCACTAAATCCAGGTATGATTCGAGCCGACACAGGAGGGATGCCCCTTATGTTTTATGGAACCCCACATGGGTTATCTAAAGTGAATCTACTTCATGAAGTTCCGGATGCGTTCAATATTTCTGCCGGGGAAGAATTTGGTGTTACCACGGCAGAAACAACAGGACGTCAGCGCATGGGTCAAGTGAGATTTGTAGAAGAAGATCGGTCACCAGAAGAAATTCAACACAGGGAGGAAGAGGTAAAAATGATCGCTAATACGTCCAGAGAACAGAGGCGTCAAATAGCAATGGATATACAGGATGAAGAAGAAGAACTTAGTTCACAGCAGGGAGGAGATGTTGAAGAGTATATTCCACCTGAAGCGCTACCCAACCCAAAGAACCCCCGCAAGAGCTCGAGGAGTCTGCTCTCGAAGCAACGATTGGCGCTACGAGACGTGCCCGGTGTGCCCGGTGTGGATTGGTAGGCCGAGCACAAGAAAATAACATTTTATACCCAACAGCAACACATTTTAAAAACACCAAAAAAATAATTTCCCACAAATAATTATCCACATGCAACCTGGGAATACCAGTTTACAGGCAGTGGCATCTATTAACTGTCGCGGTGCATACAAACAAGTCATTCTCGAACAACGCAATATCCAACACGATAGAAAACGATACTGGATTCCATACAAACCAATGGAAAATAAAGAGGGAAATCAATCTTATAGCGGCGAAATACTTATCGAAAGAGCAGATGGTTTATTTCAAACTGAAAATAATGTCCCAGTTGTCCGAAGTTGTTTGAACGGAATGCCATTCATGACCAAGCGACAGAGGTTAGGTGATATACAAGACGATGTGGCATACAGAGGAATATGCAAAACAGATGACGGAGAAGAACCTGTATGCATCATCAGCGGGTTGGTTAGTATGATCAATAACGGTAAATTTCCATTTAAAAGAGGTGATACGGTGTGTGGTGTATTTCCGGACCCAAATCAAGCACAACCCAAGAGAAAGACAATGCAAACCCAACCATATCATCTCACTACACCAAATTTATCCACGGATGCATTAAATACCATAGTGGGTTCTCCTGATATGACAAAGCTCTTGTACACAGTGATTAAATTGACAATCACATTGTTTTCCAACTACATGAAACATGATTCAAAGATGAATGAAGAAGCAGCCCAAGAGAGGAGGGCAGCAGTACAAAGCGGAATATACGACCCATTATGGAGGGCAGAAGATAAACATAATATGATGGTCAATGAAACACTTTTCGGTGTGAAAGGAGTCAAACGAAAAATGATTGATGGACTATGGAATTATGTGCTCGGGGCATCATCCACATTAGAGCAAGAATATATCGACTATGCCTTTTCAACAGGGATTGATAAGTTTATTGACCTTACTATCGGTTATTCTCTCGATGGGAACATGGATACGGAGACAACGACACCAAATATAGCGAGTGCCTCCAAAATAGCCATAAGTCTGTTTCAAAAGTGTATCATTGCATATGCTCAGGATCATCACGATATTGCCATCAAGGATATCATCACTCCTTTATTCAATGTGGCTCAAAATATCCTTGCGAAATCAAACAACATTCTTGGTGTCTGTCAATCAAATGGTCTCCCTGGCGAAAGAATTGATGTATTTCTCAATCCCTCACTCAAGACTCAAGCCATAAGAACTTCAATTGATTCGCTCAGGGTGCCAAATATACACAATAAGGAGATGATGAGAGATATACTCAGTAAAGTAAATGATGAATTTCAGAGTATATTACAAGTGACGGAAATTGAATATGACAATAAAGGAAATCTAATCCCACCACCCAAAAAGGAAACATCCAAAAAGGAAACACACAAAAAGGAACCACCCAAAAATGAACCACCCAAAAAGGAAACACACAGAGATAAATCATCCAGACAAAGAATAGAGGTTGATGACGGTCAGACGGAGGAAGATGACAGATTCAAAAATCCATCGAGGTACGAGATGCCATCTCAACAAAACGATATACAAATTATTCTTGACTCCATATTTAATCCCGAAGTACCTTATGAGTCCAAACGAACGTTGATATCACGTCTCGACTCGTACCAAAAAATTAATGTCAAACAAAATCTGATGGTGTCTAAATTCGTCATTGCATCACTTATCCCATTATGTGAAGACGATGTTATGATGGAATACAGGATCATAGCGAGCTATATCAATTGCGTGCATGACGATGTTGTACGAGACGGGAATCTCAAAGACACTGAAAGGGATGAATGGATGGATAATACCGCACAAATGATATCCGAATTGCAATATGGTAAAAATGGTGAGACAATCATATCAAAGTTAATGAATGGAGTTGATATCCACTTTCCGTACCGATTTAAAGACGACGATATATTTTTTAATGGTGCACGTACGACGAAATATGCGTATAATCATGAGCATGATCCTTTTCAGGCAACACTCACAGAACAGTTTGGAGAAACAAATACTACATACGAGGGGGATTTTAAATTCTTTATCGATGATTATGTTGCAAATAACGATATGCAAGTATACGACATGGATAACGCCGAAATAATTGGTGTCCGTAATCGTTCATCATTGTTTTCATCGCCCGAAATTATCGTGTATCTCAATATGACCCTGATTCCATGGTTATTGTCTCTCAGTTGGGTTCAACGCAAACCATGGTTACGTTATATCGAGTCTGAAACTCCTCTAAATGAGGATGAACCAAATGAAACATATAGATATCTGATTTATATCAAGGAAAAGGAACGAATTATGAATGACCTGCAAAATTTCGTGCACCATACTCTGAATAGAAATGCGGAATTACGCTACGAAATTATGTTACATCTATATATCAATGTGTTTGATTACATCAACGCAACCGATCAAGAATATAGTGAAATTTTGCCAATTGTTTACAGAAATTTTTTGAAGAATAGGCGGGGGCTTGCGACCACAGTGACGAAGAAAAGTGATTTGCATACCAAATTAAAAGTTCAAGTCCTTAATTCATATGGAGAGAATGTGGCAGGAAATGTAGTGAATAGCATGTCTGCCAAAACACAGATGAAGAGAATATATAATGTGGGCGCGTGGTTCTTACGGAATGCCAATGTATCGTTATCAAAGGCAATCATAGGCACTATTGCAACATGGTTTCCATGTGATTCCGATTTGGAAAAAGGCGATTCTATGATAAATGCGTTATCGTCATATGACGAGGGGGGTTGGCACATTTTATCACTTAATATAATACGAAGCATGATTCCATTTTATGGTTTTATTCTATTTCATGACATCAATGCAATTAATATAAGCTACGAGTGGGTATATACGACTTCTGTTGCGTTGAATAAGGCTTTTATTGCATTCACACAACATGGAAAGTCTACAGTGAGGGAGTATAGACAAAAATTACGTGAAGCAGTTGGTAATAGTCTAACGAATATGTACGAGGGGAGGGAAGAATGCATGGCCGAGATTATAAATTCCCAAACCGAGGAAGGGGATATCATACACAGTGTAATGGCACATTTCCTTCGTAATGATACTCCTCCGGCCACTGTACATATTGAAGAGCATCTTCGACATAAAATTACACCTAGAGAATTTAAGATGTTAGTGGAGCGAAGATATGTCGTTGACACTACATTTCTAGTTGAGACAGGCAACAAGGATACGGGAAATGAAAGATATGGCGAAATTGAAGATGGGGTACGCAACCTCAATATGATGTTACATGCGTTAAATAGGGACACATGCTATCACATGTTCTATGAGATTGCAGAAGCAATGAATCGGCAACACAATATTTACAATTACATGCCAACAAATCACAAAAAAGATACCGAGATTACGGTTAATATAATTCTACAATACCCAGATATCGACAAAAGGACAATATTAAACTATTTGCATCGTAATGTTGAGACTAATGTCGACGATCCCAGAGATATCAACACGATAGTCCCACTTTGTAAACCATTTGAGAAATTCCTTCATACGATAAACATGCACATGTTAAAAGTGACCGCACGAAATTTGTCCAAAGATGATATGAAGAGTATAGAAATGCAGGTGCGTTGGTGTCATGATCCAGATAGTATAGACGATTTACTCTTATTAATCGGATCAGTGAATACACCACCTGACGTGGCCAAACAATGGTTAATCAATAATCCGTTCAGTAAAAGGATTTCGAGTGTATATCGAAAGTACGCCATGACGACAGGAAGTGAAGAGGAATACAATACATTGTTATCTGATTACGAAAAGACACGCAAATTTTTACGTGAAGTCAAGAAAATACAAATAGATCACCAATTAGAATTCATCAATATGGTCAGGGGCAAACCTGCTCCTACTTCCAAAATTCCTGTTGTTCCTCCTACTAAGACTACTACTGTTCCTCCTCCTCCTCCTACTGGTGATCCTACTAAGACTACTGTTCCTCCTAAGACTACTACTGGTGATCCTACTAAGACTACTACTGTTCCTCCTCCTCCTCCTACTGGTGATCCTACCACTACTACTGTTCCTCCTCCTCCTCCTACTGGTGATCCTACCACTGCTTCTCTTCCTGCTGTTACTCATACTACTGGTGATCCTACTACTGCTTCTCTTCCTGCTGTTACTCATACTACTGGTGATCCTACTACTGCTTCTCTTCCTGCTGTTACTCATACTACTAGTGCTGTTACTCCTCCTCCTCCTCCTCCTGTTGTTGGTCCTCCTGATTCTCCTCCTGCTGCTTCTCTTCCTGCTGTTACTCCTGCTACTGGTGATCCTACTACTGCTTCTCTTCCTGCTGTTACTCATACTACTGCTTCTCTTCCTGCTGTTACTCATACTACTGGTGATCCTACTACTAGTGCTGCTTCTCCTCCTGCTGCTGCTTCTTCTCCTCCTGCTGTTGTTCCTACTACTGGTGCTCCTACTACTGGTGCTCCTACTACTAGTGCTGCTTCTCCTCCTGCTGCTGCTTCTTCTCCTCCTGCTGTTGTTCCTACTACTGGTGCTGCTGCGCTATAATGTATCCCTTAGGAAAGGGAGAATTTTACTTACCCGTGTCTGGATCCACCGGAATAACAACTTAATTTTCTTTCATCATTAACACCCATTTTAAGAATAAGAGTCTCCTTGTTTGATTTGTCAAAACTAGTCACATTAAACTTATCGCCTAATAAACTCTTCACTTGGGCATACAATCCACTATCTGCGCCCGATGCCCTAGCCGTTTGAGCCACCACACAGATTTCGGCATTTGGCACACATAACATGACTATGGCCACTATCATTACTATACTTCTTGTCTTGCCATTTCTTCTTGGTGCTGTAAATATGACACCATGATGAAAGGAATCAAATTTATTATAAGTCTTTACCAACACCTCATTATTATACAACTCCGGGCCATAAATAAAACGACTCATGGCACTCATAATTTCATGATGGATGAATCGTTGGTCCTTCGATCTTGGTTTATCACTCTCATCCAATATACGCATTTTGGCTCTCATATCGTCCATGATCTTATGCCCTCTTTGGATAGGAGAAATCGGCTGGAAATTGAACGCCTCCTCCTTCCTTGTGGGCAACGTGTCGAAATGTTTTACTCGGGTCTCGTCGCAAATTTTAGCTAGTTTATTTAACATCGTCAAGCAACACTCTCTTCCAATAACTCAAGTTTCGATTTTTTGTGATTGATCAAATTGTCCAAAGCCTCCATCGTTTTTGTCTCCGTCTTCTTCCCCTCCCCTCCCTTCAACGACTTTCTCAACATATCCCCTGCCACCCTCACTGCCTCTTCCACATCATCGTAACTCTTCTTATTCACTTCCACACTCACATCCTTGACTTCATTATCTTTGGCGACCTTCTGCATCGTATTGAAATTACCCTCCCCTTTACTCGCAAAACTAGCCATAATCTTCACCATGGACCCCATCGCATTCATATTTTGAAGCGCATTCTTACCCCCTTGCTTTTTAGGATCCAAAAATAAATCGATAAAATTATCAAACTCCTTCTTTTGCTTCTCATTCAATGCCGGGGACAAAATTTGAATATCTTCTTTCATCGAGGATGTCGTGTCTTTAAACGATTCCAACTCCCTAGCACGATATTTTTCATTCTCCTCCATCAATTCTTGAAGTTGTTTCACAGTCAGTTGTTTTTGCTTCACGAATTGTTGCAACTCGTCCATGTCTCCTTGTTTCTCCATGTCGTACAGGGATAAACTTCCTGACCGACTGATAAAAATGTGATTACTATCCCCATGGGACACAATATTCGAACCCTCTATCGCACCCCTCTTTACTATCGAAATTTCCCTGGGAACTATCTTTGATACTCTTCTCTCATACTCATTCTTATTCGCATCATAATGTAATGACAACCCTTTATAATAACCACTCCGTAATCCCTTGATAACACCTTCAGTATGCATCATATATGGATTTAACTCGATATCACAACATAGATTATCATTAAAGGTAAACACCCTCTTCACCATCCCTACCACTTGATCTAAATTATGTTCCACACAGACTGGTTTACCGATACACATTTTTAATGCTTCCTCTATCTCGTCATCATAAAGATAATAATCCCGATGAGAAGTCAATGGAGCCTTCCGGGGTTTTGGATGAAATATACCGCGCACAAATGGATTCTGGACACGACTCATGGATGATCAAGGGGAGTTGTGGCAAAAGATTGTCCCCTAAATACATTAACCAATCCATCTGCTGCTGTATACTCCTCACACTCATCTTTTTTATCCTGGCCCAATTACTCCAAGGCGTCTTCTTACCCAATGAATGCCATCAGGACACCGAATGCCATGGGGAAACTTCATACTGTACCCCCGATTATCATTGCGTATGTGACCGAACCTTCTTTTTCAAACCATACAGATGCGATCCTTTAGAAAGAGACAGGCCAATGGATATATTCATCATCTTAACCCTCCTCTGTCTCTCATTTAGTCTTGTGTTATGCTGCATTGGTATTTTTGTTAACTAATTAAACAACGTTTTTATAATCGACGCGTGACTCTCTCTCATATGTTGCAACGCGACATTCTTCAACAACTCATCCGCTGGGTCTCTTGGTGCGTACTCCTTTGGGCTCTCTGCTGGTATAATGATATGCTGTGTCAACTTCCACAACCCCCTCCCAATCCATAACATGTACATCAACATGACCAGAGAAGTCCATGGGTTTACACTTATGAACAACGGCCACATCGTCACTACGTACTTCTTTAACCAATCATGAGGCCTCTTTATATGCTTCTCCAACTCCTCTTGAATCTCTATCAACACCACATATACTATAGTCACCAACACGAATTCAATCTCTCCTCTCTTTTCTTTCAATGGATTCAGTACGAGGAGATAAAACAAGAGGAAGATGATATTTCTAACTCTAGTATGATATTTCGTCTCCCAACCCAATGAGACCCACATGGCAACCATCAAAAGCAATATATCACTCACATGTAATGGATACGGATACAACAAGCTTTTATTTTGAAAATAAGACAAGGTCCACATGAACTGATTAAAATTGGGTCTTTTATACCACAAACAACACAACGAGTACAGGGTACCGGCCGACAAGACTACTCTCTCATCATCATACAAACTCCCCAACAACAAGAATCCATTCTCTATCAACATTTCTCTGGTATATCTGATCCAATTGACAGATCTTGTGAGGGCAAAAACTCAAACTTAAATTGTGACAAAATATCTCTCACGATCCGATTCTTGTTATACTCATCTTCATCCTCTGTCAATACACCTACACTCATACTCTCTTGATGTCTCAATACCTCATTCACATTTTTTAACCCCACGTCCAATTGATACTCCTTATCGTGGGTATCCGAGTCCACTGCAAATGTCTCCAACTCCTGCTGCAACTCGTCCAAATTCTTCAAATACTCGTGCTCTGTACTGTTTGCGTCCCATGCCAATAATACCACACCCAAATTACTCACCTTCCTGTGTAATATATCGCACTTCACTTGTAATCTAGTTCTCTGACTCTCACAATACATCACATCGTTCCTCCTTTGGATAAACGCACTACTACTCTTAATCCACTCCTCTACCATACTAGGAGTTACTTTCATACTCTTATTATTCATCTTTACTTTAACCACTGCATTCAATATATTGGCCAAATCATTTCTATGGGCTTCAATTCTCTCATCCAGGGTTTTCAGACAGGTATACCAATTATTCAACTCTTTGTTCTTGGCCGCAAATATAGTTTCACACATCTTATGACGCTTTTCCATCTCCACTTTCTTCACACAATGCTCCCACTCTTGTCTGTCCAGGAAATATTTCATATGGAACAACATCTTTTCCAATAAATAATCAAACCAAATCGGGCAATCCGTCTCCTCCATCAGTAATTTGTGATCTAAAAAGCAAAATACACCAAGGAGGGGAAATTTAATATATACATCACTGAAATTATACCCCCCCATACTACTATGATACAACAACAACCGCTAATCGTCACTCTCGTGGCTTGAACTATATTCTCCTTCATACTTGGCACTTTTTCCTTCATTTTTTTGTGATTTTCAAAAATACACCCACAACAACGTATACACCAAGTGCCACAAGAAGATACTCCATTTGAACTCCGAGAACAACTCCCCCAAAACCTTGATCAATGCAACTCCTAACAAGATCTTTGGCTGGACAACACTGATTACCACCAATATCACTATGAATACATTCTCCACCATAAATCGAGGTCTATATAATTGCAACAAGGCTACTATCATCATCAATAACTTCACTTGACATATATGATAACATACATGAATCAATCCAAATGAGAAACTGTTAAAATAATCTCCTCTTGTATTACACCAACGCATCTGGGTCAAGAAATACTCCACCGGGGTCAAGATCATCAACATAACATTCTGCTTCTCCGAATAGGCATGGGTCAAACTCACGAAAAACAAAATCTCCCCTACTCGGAGGCATAATTTCTCATATCTCCCCTTTGTGTCTGCCTCCACTATCTCATGATCCCTAAAAATATACTCCAACGCCCACATGATCTTATCCCTGATTTATTGTGGGAACAAACGGAAGAAGGATTCGTGGGTGTCATACCCAGAATGTTGACTCCCATCGAGAAATACTACTTGAACACCATTCATGGAATACAGGAAATAGAATATGACGAATACACTGACTACACTAGTATCTATCATGATGGAATTATAAACATTATGGATTCTCCTCACAAGATGAAAATTAATGACATGGAATGGGAAGAAACAATGGACGGATGGTATGGAACTGTCAACAGGGAACTAACCACCGTCGAAAAATTCTACTTCAAGGACAGCTCCATTGATTACCATGAGGGGGTCACCACCATCTATATCCAAAACCCCAATGAGCACAGAATATTGGACACCCTCATCGCATCTCTATTTGTTTTGTGGCTATGGGCATTATTTAATTAAAACTATAACCAAACACAAAGAGGTATGAATTATACTCGCCACTGGCCAGACCCATGATATCGGGTATGCTATCAGAAACATAGTCAAGGGCGCGAATATACAACACATCACCTGGATCTTGTGCCTTCTATATAACATAATCTGCTGGATACATAGACAAAATCCACCCATGAAACAAAACACCCCCATAAACTCATTACTCATGGGCGGATTCACCTCTCTCCCCTGCCAAACCGTAATCATCACCGAATTCACCAAAGACGAGAAGAACAACATATCCTCCATCCGAACTATCCACAACCATAAAGGACCCACAGCGAATCCAGCCCCAAACAATAACATATCCAACTGCATCTCATTCATCCATCTAGTTCTCACCGGGGTATACACAAAAAATAATATATTGATAATCGGGGAAACCACATCACAAACCGCATACAGACCCTTTATCAACATGTCATCTCGACCTTTATTGAATTCTGGAACCTCTCTTGCTGGTAATATGGCATTGACACAACACAACACACCGAATATAGTCTCCATCAAACTCATGAAGAACATACTCTCCCCCGTGGCCACTATTATTATCAAATAGATACCAAAACACAAATGCTGCATCAATAACATATCCTTATTATTATCATCCACCCCCATACAATATCTAACATTGAAAGCCAATAGGATTGGAAACGGAATCAATTGGGAAAAACAAAAGGATATCCAATCTGTTATGAATACTGTACAGAACCATATAGACACAATATACATAGTCATCGAGGTTATAAAGATAATAGGATGAGTTACACGGAGAAACATAAAACAATACAACGAGATATAATAGATAAACAACTGAAAACATATCAACTGGACAATATCATACTGGGAAACAGTGAAACGAGATTCCATTTGAGTCAATAAAAAACCTGTCAACCATATTCTATTTGTAAATATACTACGAAATAACATATCAACTCCTTCTTGTTGCTCCAACTTCATCTATTTTACAGACTCTTTTTTTAAATGTGAAACTTTTCTTTCCCTCTTTTGGCATCACCAATCTATTCTCATCCACGTACCTTGCTATAAGATAAGCCTCCACTGGATCCACATGAAACACGGGCGAGGCCCCTTCCTTAGTTGCATATGTAAACACCTTCTTCACCACCGCTTGTTGCTCCTTTGTCAATGCCTGGTAACTCAATGTCTTTCTCTCTGTATACGACTTTCCACTAATACCAAAATAAATCCTAACTCTCCTGGGAGAAACATAGAAATAGGGAATGTTCGGATATAAAAACTTAAAACACTCCTCCATATGACAAAACAGACACTTTACCATGAAATTCGTAAACGCTGGGGGACTTTCCACCGCAATCCACTTTGTTATCTTTAATTCCTCTTTAATACTATCAATGAAAACAAGCACCCTTTCTCTTAAATTTGTAAATGTCAACTTCGTTGCACCTATCAAATCAATCAACACCAAATGCGTCACCTTTGTATTCAAATTCCTCCACGCCAAACCAAAATTTCTCGAACCCGGGTCCATCCCCAATCCATATGAACTCATTTTGTGTTTTTCAATTCATCCCGATGCATGATATAAAATGGGACATACACGGCCATTCTGATTTGCACATTCTCTACTGTCTTTTCTTATTCCCAGGGGGAGATGAACACACACTTTTTTACTTAATCATGAGTCGAGTTGTCACTGAGGACCCATTGTCCAGTAGTCGGCGATAAGTGGTTAAATAAATATTCTCCCCCTGATTTCACTCTCGATTTTCCAAAAAAAATAAAATTCACTCCAAAAAAGAATGGTCGTGTAATCCCCACTTTTAATCATTGGCTGTGGATAAGTGAAACCTAATAGGTTCGATGATCGACACTAAAATGAAAGAAGACGAAGAAGAAATCACAAACATGGACCAACAGTATTATTCCATCATGCAAGAACATCAAGGGAGGGGAGGATTTGGGGGGTCACTCAAGCCACAACAAGTATATCAGATGGACTTGTTTCACCAAACCCAACTGGAGGCAGATAACCTCGAATCCCCCTTTCTCCGCCGCATGTATCAAGTATCAAAACAGGTAGACACTATCGCACAATCCAAGGAGGAATTACTTCATCTCATCATGTTTTGTTATCATGACGGAAACCAATGCCCCCTATTAAGAGAAGCGTTAACCAACTACTGCAATCTACCAGATGTAGACAAGAGGGTGATCGATTACTGCCAGGAGTACTGCACCAACCATGAGAAATATTGCAAGGGGGGCGAAATCTCCTTGCTCACTCCGGAAATTCAGGATGCATTTATCAAAGGCGGGAACTATTTCTTTCAACAGGTAGTCGAGGCCTATGAGTTGGGGTTCCCTCCCATCTTTTTAGAATATTCCCGCTTCTTGGCCAAGAAATTACACCAGAGTAGCAATGCCCTAGCTCTGATCAAAGAAGTGTACCATCACAACGACCAAGATATTATTGATGAATTTGGTGAAGACATTATCAAGAAGTATGAAGTTGATTAACCTATATTCATATACTCTCTACTATAACACTTCATATTATACAAAAATGAATCAACCTCGTATCTAACCCTCATCAATATGTTATTATCAAAGTTGACCACATATCCTGTCATCATTTCCACTTGTTTTGAATATATAGTGACATTGCGGGCTTGACATGGATTAACCTCTAACAATGAATGCTCCAACTCTCTAAACTGAATCCATTGCATCTCATATGTCCTTCTACCATCCTCTAATCTTTGATTCTCATTCATCAACATCAATCTTGTATCCTTGAAAAACTCTATCCTCACCTGCTGAATAGTAGTAAACATCTCCTTGATACCATTCAGATGATCAACATTATGAAACAAGGCCGTCAACATATCCATAGATCGCTTCTCCAACTCTATAATCTCCAATCTCCTCTGAGCTACATACTGATAACAGGCGGCTACTTGTTGCTTTTGCTTATAAAACGCCTTTTCAACACATCGATACCATTTGTTATATCTTCTATGAGCCAATCGAAGCATAATGGTCACTTTACTCATATTACCATCTTGGAACACTTCTGACTTCAAAAACTCATCACTCACAATATCTATATTACTCAAAGCACAAATATACGAATTTTCTATTTTTTTCTCATCCGCATTAGACATCATTTTTTGTGAATTATGTCAAACTCATGGAACACCATCATCAGACAGGAAGTATATAAGGCTATACAATGTGTCATCAAGAATCCACATAGCACCATATTCAGGGAACCAGTCAATGATCTACCCAACTATCACCAAATCATCACTCATCCCATGGATCTTCACACTCTCTCTAAACTAGTTCTAGAATCCGCCCCTATGGACATCTACATCTTTCTATTTCTCTCTAGGTTGATATTCAAAAATGCCTTTACTTATTATGCCGGGGATGTGGCCATGGAAAAACAATCCAGGATATGCATGCAGATCTTCAAACAATATGTACTCATTGGGTGTCTAAGAAAGTGCGGGTATGTCAAATTATCCCTTAAGTTTAGATAACACCAACTCTTTTACTCCATCTTGATCGATATCAATCACCAACTTTTCAATAGACTCTCTCATAGTTTTATCCATATCAGAATAGTAATACTCCTTTTTCATATCTCGGATCAATTCCAATATGAAACTAGATTGACAACAGTTACCATATTTCATATGATAGAGTAAGAGCAGTTCATAGAGAAATTGACCCCGATTAATAATAAAACCATGCTCCGTCATACATTTACCAAACTCATCCACACATGTCCCTTTATTACTCTGGATCCATATTTCACAGATATCAAGCACCGACAATTCAAAAGGGATGCCATTTTCTCTTCTACTCTCTAGACACTTTATAAACACATCCGTGTACATCACCGAATCATATATGCGACCTGTCCTTTTACCCATGAATTGTGACAACAGAGGAAAAATGACATTCTCCATCCTCATCACTCCTCATAATCATGATTGCATAGGATTTAGGGAAATCTGGCTTGAAACACTTTATCTCTGTATCTGTTATCAACCAAATATCAACCTCCAAAGACTTTGATAACAGAGACACCTTATGAAGATCACCATCTCTTGTATCTGTCATTATATCTGTCATCACATAATTAGTATACTTATCCTCCTTGAAATCCTCTGCCAAATACAATCGAACTTCTCTCTCATAATGAATATCCCCCCAAATCTGATGAGCCAATATGGCATACAACGTATTTCCATTGTAACACTCGGTCCAAAAATTTCTCTTCAATTGGAACTCTATGTTTCCTCCATCAACCTTGACAACTTTGAAATCATAACAGGGAACCCTAACTGTGAAATCCCTTCTCTGTTTACCTATATCTATTCCATTTCTAAATCTATATCTTACAGTGTAATACTCATTCGTCATAGTATCATAATCTTTAGTGAAATCATCAAAGTCTGGATATTCGTCAACCTCCAATTTACCCTTTAAAACCGTCCATGACAACGAGCTTGGAGTATGTAACCCTTCCACTTCACTAGGCAATAACAGGTGAGGCACATTAGGAATTATCTTCTCCATAAACCTTCTCGTCTGACGGAACCCTATGAATCGATTACTATTCACCACCTTCATATGAACATAATCCAACATGAAATGAGCATCGGATCTCAATTGAGGATCATCGAACACCACTCTCAATGGATTCAGGAAGACCTGTTGCAATGCCCTGATACAATCACCCTTGCTTTTATATCCGTGAAATTTATTTATTATATCCATAATCATATTATCATCATCATTGATGATAGTATAATTTGGCAAATGAACCCATGGGTTTGGTCTATTTCTGAACCTCTCGGCTCTCGATTGCTGATATATATCGAATAACAAAAATAACGTAATCTCTTTCATCCCCTTCTTATTCTTTTTGTGATTTCTCTATTTATCATATTACCCACCACCACCACCGAATAGAAATCAAGATACCACATCTCACCACTCTCCTCATCCATTTCCATAGTACTCCAATCACTCAAATGTTTCAATGGACATCTTGGGGCATATCTTGCATCCAACACTATATTATCCCCTCTGGAGATCACAGCGAATATCGGGTAATTTGATATCGTGACTCCATACATCTCGTCAAATATAAAACACGGAATACACCCATCTGTCGCAATTTTTCCACTCAAACTCCCTGTTGGATTACTCAGGTTACAATAACCAAACATCTTTATTATAGACTTTCTATTAATTTGTGAACCAAACACGCCATTTCATTTTCAAACACCACTCTCTGTAACTCCATATTGTAATCCTTATATTCAACTATGATCTGCTTTGAGACAAAATAATGAACAACCTTGTCATTATCCCTAATCAAACAGAATGTCATCGCCTCACCCTCTTTTACAACTCTTGGATTAATCAACAACCTTTTACCATTCTTCACATACCCTATCTTATAATAAACCCCAAACTGAGAAGCTGAAGTTGCATCTTGCTCTCCTGAATACAATTGCATATGATTATATAAAGATTGGATCCTTGATTTATCACTCTCCTCACATACCATCAAAGAGGTCAAATATGGCGTGTTTGGATTAAATTCGTGGAATTCACCCAAGTCACATCGAGATGTCCATCTTTTCCACAACATCTCCACACTCCTAGTTTGATCCCATTCCCCCATCAACCAAACCGATAAACCCACCAAGGACAGGATAAAACAATGTTTCCAGACTTTTCCCACATGATTTTCCAACATTTTCTCCTTCTCCTTCTCCTTTCCCATATTGTGGCCCAACACTTTCAAATCACACCTCTACGTATACATGGATATTTTTGGTGCTTTCACATCTTATACAATCTTTTATTATTTATCATAAACCCAACTCATCCTCATGGTGTCTCTTTCATGATCCAAAGTGCCTTTATGTATCTCCCTTATCTCTATATTCACAGACTATTGACCGCATGGATTATAGTATGTTTCACCCTGACAACCATGTATCTCCTATTTTCAGACACGGAGGATGACTTTTTCCACAGGATCAGTCTCATTTATTGCTTCAGTGAAGTCATCAAGACAAATCTCTACACCTTTAAGCTATTCTCCTATGGCCCCATGCTCATTCTCCTGGAACACATTCTTTTAGTCACCATATGTCTCCTTGATATCTCACACGGGTTGAAATGGTATATACCTCTGCTACTATCTATCCTATTACCATCCTACTACCAAATCGAATTAAACAGGTGGGGCGAGAAGGGATACAGTCAAGAGAATATCCTCACTTGGGTATTCTCTCACAGCAATCCAATTCATCTTTGCATAGAGGACAACACCCCAAC
>Ga0302200_10001070_pt1 | contig 26393 bp, 21 predicted proteins | sample II_Bog_N3_1_FD_194585 | JGI IMG/M metagenome (GOLD analysis project Ga0302200, IMG submission 194585) | Peat permafrost microbial communities from Stordalen Mire near Abisko, Sweden - II_Bog_N3_1 | ecosystem: Environmental > Terrestrial > Soil > Wetlands > Peat | place: Sweden: Abisko... | reverse complement strand
AGCTCCGGTCGGGCTACGCCCTCCCTCCGCTGGGGATGGACAAAGAACAAACAAAAACATAACCTCAACCATGTCCCAGGACTAACTCATGAACTGGACCAGAAAAGTGAACCCGGTCAATTCTTATTGATCATTTTGACATTGGCGGTTTTTCTCGGCCGGGGCATGGGCGGCTTTATGGCAGATCGGTTTGGGTGGCTGCCAGTGGCCGTTGGAACCCTGCTGGCTTCAATCCCTTTGCTCGCCCTTGGTTCGCAGTTTCCTTGGGTGGCAATGATTGGCATGATTTTGTTTAATGCCAGTGTGCCGGTTGCGCTGACCGTCATTTCCAATCTATTGCCCGGAAGATCTTCTTTTGCGTACGGTCTGGCCAGTCTGGCCCTGATAATTGGCGGGCTGTTCGCGTTCAGCCGGTTTCAACAAGCCCTCACCATGCCGATGTTTGTTGCGACGGCAATCCTTATATTTGCATTGACGCTTTATGCCGGGTTGTGGCTTTTTTATAAAAATTCAACGCAAATTGAAATCGCAGACTCCTCGCTAAACCAAAAAATATGATAAAATCAGCCATGTTTCCATTGGCGGCCCTAACCGTAATGTCAGGGTTGTTTATATTGGCAACCACCCTTCGCGCGGATGTCATTTATCCCGGGGAACCCCCTGACCATCACTTTACTCCAAATCCAGAAAATCCGGTGCCGGTTGCTCCAACCAATTCGCCAGATTCGCCTAATTCTCCAAGCTCAACCAATTCGCCGGTTGCGACTAATTCTCAACCGGTAAATATCTCCAACACTCCTGCGGTATTAAATCCAATCACTTCTGACACAAGCAGGCCTTCCAGTGGCAAAGGTGCCGTGATTGGTGCCGGGGTGGTCGTGGCGTTTACGGCGCTGCTCGCTTTGTTTGCTCTTCGCACCATCAGAACGAAATATGACCATCCATGATTATCTGATAGCATTGCTATTGACGGAAATCATCGAGGTCACGGTTGCTGTTTTATTGGGCTATCGGCGGCGGCGCGAGATCGCCGCCGTTATTTTAGTGAATTTGGTTTCACATCCAATCCTTCATTATTTTCTGTTGCTGAACCGGCATTTTGATCTTGTTGCCATGAGCACTTATACGATTCTTTTTTTGGAGGCGGCAGTCATTCTGGTTGAATGGGGCCTGCTCGTCTTTGCCTTGAGAAAGAAAACAGCATCTTTATTGTTTTTATCGATCACCATGAATCTTTGTTCTTACCTGACCGGAGTGTTAGTTTACGGATAAGGCGTGGCCCGCAAACTCGCCGTGCTGCTGGAAACACGGCAACCCCCGCTGTCGCTGGCTATTCCGCAGTCGCGGTTCACGTTGGTGATTAAAATTGATCTTCCTTGTTTTTAAGCAGGATGTTGAGCGCCGTCAGCAAGCCGTAACAACGAGTGATGTATTAGCATGCTGCGGATCAGCAGCATGCTAATTTGCGTCGGGGCATCCGACCCGCTGGGATTAATCGCAAGCGCGCAAGCGCTTTGGTTTAAGCATATTAATAGCCCGGCAACAATTGCGATATTGCTGCCGGGCTATTAATCTATTCAAGCAATTTTCAAGAATTTTAGAGGAGGCTTTTCGTGCAATTGGGTAGAAAAGGCTTTCAATTTTAGATTTGGTATCAAATGCAGTATCAGATCAAATCTGATACCGCCATCTGATACTGTTTGCCATTTTTAGGTCATCCCACACACTAGCATAACAAAATCAAAAATGCGTTTCAGTCAATAAAGACGCGGTTTTTGTCATTAGGTCACATTAGGTCGAATCAGAACAAAAGGACGTTTTTAACACCCCAAGCAAGCGCGCTAGCCGGACTACGCTACGCCCCGAACCATAAATTTGCTCTTAAATTCGATGATTTTTGGGATTCAATTTGACAATTTTTTCCAGCCCCTGCCTAAAAAACAAGCCGGCAAAGCCCAAACCAGAATGACAAAATATGCCCATCCCATCGAACTTCCATTTTGTCTAGTTGAAGATAAATGGCAAGTATATTTGCCACGTCTGCCAACTGGAGTTCAAGGCATGGCTGCCGTCGTTCCCGGTGAAACATCCCAGCCGCCACCGAGCGCTTTGATCAACTGGACGCTCGCAGTCAATTGTTGCATCTGGAGGTTCAACACCGTCACCTGATCGCCGAGCAGAGCGGTCTGGGCATTGATCACATTGAGGTAAACATCAATGCCGGATTGGTAGCGGACATTGGCGAGCGTCAAGTAGCGTTGCGACGCGGCGACGGCGGCATTCTGTTGTTGCAGTTCCTGCGACAAGATTCGCAGCGTTGACAAATTGTCTTCGATTTCCTGAAAGGCCGTAAGCACGGTCTGGCGGTAATTCGCGACGGTGCCCTGATAAATCGCCCGGGACTGTTCGGTGACCGCCTTGCGCAAGCCGCCGTCGAAAAGCGTTTGCGCCAGCGTCGCGCCGACAGACCAAACCAAGCCCGGGCCGGAAAAAAGATTTTGTATGGAAGTATTTTGGTATCCCGCCGAGCCGCTCAAAGTGATGGTCGGATAATAGGCCGCGCGCGCCACGCCGATCTGCGCGTTCGCCTCCGCCACGCGGCGTTCGGCGGCGGCGATGTCAGGACGGCGTTCGAGGAGTTCCGACGGAATGCCAAAAGGAATGGCGATCGGTTTTGCGGTCAGCGAGTTGGTGGCGATGGAAAAGGATGAGGCCGGCTGACCGAGGAGCGTCGCGATGGCGTGTTCGAACAGCGCGCGCTGAATGCCGAGGTCGGTGGCCTGCGCGAGCGTGGTGTTGAGCTGCGTTTCGGCTTGCGCCACGTCCTGGTCGGACGCCAGACCCGCGCCATACTGCGTCCGGGTCAGCTTAAGCGACTCCTGATAGGCGAGTACCGTCGCATCCAAAAGCTGCTTCTGCGCATCCTGCACGCGCAACTGAAAATAATCCACCGCCACTTCGGCTTGGACGGTCAACCGCACATTTTCCAGATCAGCCAGCGTGGCCTGGGCTTCCAGCGAATTGGCCTTCACCGTGTTGCGGATGCGGCCCCAGAAATCCGGCTCCCAAGAGGCATCGAAGGGCAGCGAATATTCGGTGAAAGTCGAGGCCGCCGAGGATGAACTGGATTGATTTAGTTGTGATGCCTGCCGGGATTCCGTGACCGAAGGATTGACGCTCACGGTCGGGAAATACTGCGAGCGGGATTGTTTCACCACGGCCCGGGCGGCGAGAAAGTTGGCGAGCGCGGCGGCGACCGTCTGGTTGGAAGCGTCCACCTGGCTTTCAAAAGCGTTCAGCTCCGGCTCATGAAACATTTCCCACCACTGGCCGCGCAGGACAGCATCGCCTGGCCCGGCGGTTTTCCACCCGTCGGTTTGCCCGGCTTGCGCGGGCGTCATTTCTTTGAAGACAGCCGGGGTTTGCACGGATGGCTCCGCATATTTTGGCGCGAAGCTGCAACCGGCGAACAGAGTTGCGCCAGCAAGGCAGACGACGACCGTTTGAGCAGCCGCTTTGAATTGGGAAAGGAACGTTTTCATTGATCGGCTCATGGCTAACCGCGAAAGATGTCGAACGGTTCGATTTTGAGCACCTTGCGTATGCCGATATAGCTGGAGATGCCGGCGATCAGCAGAACCATGCCGAAGGCCAGCGTCAGGTTACCGAACGTGATCATCGCCGCGTAGTTGGGCAGCCGGTAGCGGGCGATCGAGATCATCAGCGTCACCAAGCCGATGCCCAAGCCATAGCCGATCATGGCTGTGAAGAACGCCATGAACAGGATCATGTAAACCAGCTCGCGCCCTTTGGCCCCGATGGCCTTTAGCGCCCCAAACTTCTCAAGATTTTCGATGATGAAGGTATAAAAAGTCTGGCCCGAGATGGACAACCCGACGATGAAGGCGATGATGGTCATCAGCAGGATGTTGGTGCCGAGCCCGGTCTGATAGGTCCAATATTGGGTAATCTTACTGTTGAATTCGTCCTTGGTGAAGGCAACATAGCCGAGCTTGGCGACTTGCTGCTTGATCCCGGCGATGGCCGCGTCGTTCTTCGGCTGGACCAGCACATAGGACATCGTGAAGCGCGTTGAAGGCAGGTATTCAATCGCCCGGTGATAAGTGGTATAGAGGGTCGGCACACCGTTGAGCCCGTTGGCGGCGACTTTGGCGATGCCCACAATCTTGCCGCGATGGTCATTGAGTTCAAAGGTCGTGCCGATCTTCGGGTTTCCCAGCTTGGAGAATTCAGCGTCATCCACCACAAAGAACGTATTGTCGGCATAGATGTCCTGGATGTTGCCCTGTTCAATATCGGGCCGGCCAAACAGGCTGCTGTCATCCAAACCCACCACATTGACCCCTTGATAAGTGCCACTGGCCAGCTTGACCAAAGCGCCACCCATGAACAGCGGCACCGCATAACTGACGCCGTCCATGCTGCGCGCCGCGTCCAGCACATAATCCGGCATGGGAATCGGACTCGTGGCCGTATTCACCGCCGGATCCATGATCCACATGGCCGCCCCGATGTTGGTGACCGGTGAAAAGGCGCGATTGAGAATGCCGGCAAACATGGCGGTCATTTCCATCATCAGAAACACGGCGAAGGTGATGCCAATCAACAGCGCGAAAAATTTTCCGCGATCATTGACCAGCAGCTTGAAGCCGATCCGCAGGATGCCGCTGTATCTCATATCAAAAATTGTTCGTGCCGTTGCCCCCGGTGGCTTCCTGGCCGATAAAGACATCCACCATCTGGCCGGGATAGACCGGGGCATCCTTTTTCTCGAAGCGAAAAATCACCGGGAGCACGCGCAGGTCCACCTGCTCCTGTTTCTCATTGGACAGCTCGATCTTGGGCGAGATGTAAGGCTGCACCCGGACGAACTCCAGCGGCACCTTGATATCCGTGCCCGTGATCTGCATCTCCGCCTGGATATGCCACTTGGAAGGCAGCCGGGAGACCAGGATTTCATCCACATAACAGCGCACGTCCATATATTCCTGCGGCCCGCTCATGACCACCAGCGGATCAAATAATTCGGTGTAAGAGTCATAATTGCCTTGCGACGAGACATAGCCTCCGACCGCCGCGTTGACGGCCAGCACGACTCCGGCCACCGGAGCTTTCACCGAATAATATTGCAGCAATGCGTTGGCCGCCTTCAGCGCGGCAGCTGCCTGACCGACCGTGTCCTCGGCCGTATCCAGCACGGTTTTGCTGATGGATTTCGGGTCAGCGTCATAGGCGGCGCGATCTTTGTCATACTGGTCGCGATCCAGTTTCAGATTGGCGGCGGCCAGTTCGGTGTTGGCGCGCTGCACGGAATCTTCGATGGTAAACAAGGGCGTGCCGGCGGACACCGATTGACCTTCCTGCACCAGCACCCGGGTGATCGGGCCGGAAATTTGCGGGAAGATGTTGATGTTTTCGCCGCTCGGCAATTCGCTCTCGATCATGCCGTTGGCATAGATAGCCGACGCGAATGGGTTGCTGACGGGTTTAAACACCGGTGGCTGGGCTTTTCGGACCATGCCAAAAATGTAGGCGGCGGTGAGCCCGGCCACTATGCCGAAGATGGCAACCGTGAAAATGATCTTATTTCCAACCGCCGTCCTGGGCGCGGCGGCGGTGGCTTCAGGCTTGGTTTCTGCCAGTTCCACTTTTGGCTTACCCTTGACCGTCGCCACCGGTTGGGCGTCAGGTTTAATGGCGGTTTTAGTTTCAATTTTGGCGGCGGGCATGGACTTGTCCGCATTGGTTTCGTGGGTCAGTTCGAGCGCTTTGGGATCGGGCACGGGCGCGGTGGTTTCCGGCTTGGGCTCGGTCGTTTTGACCACCGGCTTGGGTTCGTCAGCATTCATTCGGTTCCTTGGTCTTCCGCACCAGCACTGAGGTGGCCATCTTCCATGTGCAGGATGCGATCCGCATATTCGTTGATGCGCGCATCATGGGTGACAATCAGAATGCAGCGGTTTTCATTGAGGATGTTCTCTTTCACAAACGCAATGATCATCCGGCCCGTGTCGCCATCCAGCGAAGCGGTCGGCTCGTCGAAAATCAAAATTTCCGGCCGGCTGATGATCGCCCGCGCGATCGCCACGCGCTGCTGTTCACCGCCGGAAAGTTTCACCGGCAGCATGTCGCCCCGGTTTTTCAGGCCGACGATGGCAAGCTGTTTTCTGGCCTCGCTGATGGACTCATTCCAGTCGTGCTGCTTGAGAATCAGCGGAATCGCCACATTCTCGGCCGTCGTCAGTCGCGGAAACAGATGGTAGTCCTGAAAGACAAAGCCGATCGTGTTCAGCCGGAAATCCGCCAACTGGTCATTGTTCAGCGTCCAGATATCGGCACCTTTGACTTTGACGTTGCCGGCGTTGGGCCGCAGGATGCCGGAAATCATGCTGAGCATCGTGGTCTTGCCACTGCCGGAGGGGCCGACGATGAACAGCATCTCGCCAAAATGCGCGACCAAGCCGACCTGATTCACCGCCGTGACCTTGGTTTCGCCGGCGCCAAACCATTTGGTCAGACCGGTGGCAACGATGGCTTCGGCTTTCACCGATGTTTCATGGTCTGCGGTCATGGCCAGCCAGTATTTTCGTGAAATCCAAGGCCTGACCCTGATGGTTTTTCATAGCCGACACCATACCTCCGCCAACCTTCCCGCCGATATGGGGTGTTTTACCCATGACAAAAACCATCCGGGCATTGCTGGTTTGATTCACCTTGATTCACCTTGATTTGGCCGAAGCCGGATCGGACGGGCCCGGTTTTAAACCGCCCAACACGGTGGTCGCGTGCTCGATCCCCTGCCCCTGCGAGAACAAATCCGGGCGCGCAAACGAATCCGTCATGAAAGAGCGATAGAGTTGGCGAAGCCGGGTCGCATTTTCGCGACGGCACGCCTGCTCGTATTCGTCCTGCCGCCGTTCCTTTTCCCAGCATTCCCGCTTGAGGGCGAGCTGCCCGGCCTGGGTATCCTGCCGCCGCACCCGAATCAGGGTGTCGAGAACGTCTTTCGTCCGTTTGCACCGTTCCGCCGGGTCAGCGACGGCCGCCAGCGCGTCGCGCGCGGAAGCGGCGAGTTCGGCCACCAGCACGGCAGATAAATGATGGGATAGGTCCACGCCGCCCGCGTCCGTTGCCAGTTCCGCCGCGTTTTCCGTCAACTCACGGACGCTCTGGCGGCGCGCTTGCTGTTTGAGCCAGTCCTGATAGCCGCCCTGACGCCAGTTGCTCAAGTTTTGCGCGTTGAGGCCGACGCCGCCAAACTCCGCCGCCAGCAGGGCCGCCACCGACGGCAGCGCGTTCAGCCATCCGAGGATGCGCGCACCCGGCTCGCCGTCCTGAAGCCGATGATTCAATTCATCGCGAAGGTCGCAAGGCAGTCGGGCGATTTTTCCGGTGCGGGTCATAAATTAATCCTCATGGGTAGCGGCCGCGAATGCGCCGGTTATAAAATGCGCCTTTGGAGGACGCGCGCAAGAAGTCGGCAAAAATTGACCAAGGAACATTGGGATGGTCGTAAACGCGGCCGGTGTGGAACGCAACGGTGAGCGTGGAACCAGCATAGCCAATGGCGCGGATGGCCGAGGATTCAACCGGAATCAATGTGGCAGAGTAATCCATAGATTGCCGAGGATCATTCCAATCCCGTTCCGGTATTATTGCGAGCGTTTTGCTTGCGTCCGATCGCCGCCGTGACGACGCAACCTGGACGGGGTTTTACGCCGCCGCCACTGGCAGACGACGCCAGCAGCGGACGGCTTGGCGTCGTCGGGCGGGCGGGACAACGTAGATGACGTGGGGATTTACGGCGGTGCGGCGGGCAACCGCCACTTGATCAGCGCGCATGAACAACGTGGCATCATTTTTCATGACGTCCCACAAGAATATTTCATAAGCATCGGGCGAAGGTACGAATCCGAATGCCGTTAAGTTTTTCAGTGCGGTCGAACTGTTCGCGCTGCTGTCAGATCGTGAATGGCTGGATGAAGCGACAAAAACGATTGGGCAATTCTGGAAACGCAAGAATGCCCGCCGCAATGGGGTGACGTTAGTAAAACAAGGAGATACGGTCATCGTGGCTCGTTAAAATCAGCTTGTGTTATGAGCAGATTTGCCCGACAAATTACCACAGTTGAAAACGTCGTATTCATTGAAAATTGCCTGCCTGCTGTGTGCGATGATGTTTACCGCTGCTGCGAAAGCCCAATTTCAGTATCGGGTTAATGGCGGTGCAATCGCTATCACGAAATATACCGGTTCAGGTGGCGCTGTGGTCATTCCAAGCACGATTAATGGCCTGCCGGTCACCAGCATTGGGAACTCGGCGTTCTTCGATTTTTTCGATAAATCCAGAGTAACCAGCATAATAATCCCAGACAGTGTCACCACCATCGGAACCGGTGCTTTTCAATTTTGCACCAGTCTGACTAACGTCACGATGGGCAGCAGCATCAAATTCATTAACATCAATGCGTTCTACAAATGCGACCGCCTCACGACAGTTAATTTCCGAGGTAATGCTCCCTTTGGTTTGTCTGAATTCTCTGGCGACAACAATTTGACTGTTTATTACTTGCCAAATACCACCGGCTGGAGACAAAGGCTTGATGGTCGCCCTGCTGTGCTATGGAACCCGCCGGTGCCATACAATTATACGGTCAATAATGGCACAATCACAATTACAGGATACACCGGTTCAGGTGGAGCAATAAGCCTGCCCATCACAATCGATTTCCTGCCGGTCACGAGTATTAGTGACTGGGCCTTTTACAACTGCACCAGTCTGACCAGCGTCACAATTCCAAACAGCGTCACCCGCATCGGGACTGGGGCATTTGATTACTGCTTTGGCCTGACCAACGTGACGATTCCTGACGGCATCACCAGTATCGGTGACGAAACATTCAATTTTTGCACCAGCCTGACTGGCCTCACGATTCCCGACAGCGTCACCCGCATCGGAAACTTTGCTTTTAATTCCTGTTATAGTCTTATCAATCTTACAATAGGCAATAGCGTTAACAGCATTGGAAACTATGCATTCAATAGCACCAGCCTGACCAACGTCATAATTCCGAATAGCGTTAGTAGTATTGGTATGTACGCGTTCGTGTCCTGCACCAGTCTGACGAACATCATTATAGGTGACAGCGTCAACCGCATTGGAGACTTCGCGTTCTACTGCACCAGCCTGACCAGTGTCATAATCCCAAATACTGTCACCAGCATCGGGGATCAAACATTCGGTGAATGTCCGAATCTAACTAGTGTTTATTTTCTAGGTGATGCCCCAAGTTTTGCTTCGACCGTTTTCATCGACGACAATAATTTGACTGTATATTACTTTTCGGGCACCACGGGCTGGGGGGCAACTTTTGGTGGTTTCCCCACGGTGCCATACTGAATGAACAGCATCCCAATTCCAGCAGTATTATCCATCCTATTTCAATCGTTTACGTTCGCCGAAACTTTCAATGATTTCTTCAATGACCGAGTAGAAACCGTGTGGGCGGCGGGTTAAGAAAGCTTGCGCTGCTGTCAGATCGTGAATGGCTGGAATGAAGCGACAAAGACGATTGGGCAATTCTGGAAACGCAAGAATGCCCGGCGAAATAGCGTGAACTTGTAAAGAATGGCGTATGCCCTCAAGTAGTTAGTGGAAGTAAAGAGGCGGAATGGGGGAGCTGTTTTTTTTCACGATGAGTTTGAACGGTTGGACAACGCTGGCGTAAGAGGAATCAGTCACCCTCACCTCAAATACGAAGGTTCCGGTGGTCATCGGGGTTCCGCTGATGGCGCCCCTGCTTGACAGTTGTAACCCCAAAGGAAGCCGACTCCATGAAAGCGACCAATAATACGGTGGTGTGCCGCCCGTTGCTTCCAATTCTTGATAGTAAGCGACGCGATTGGTTCCGGCCATCAGCGAAGCAGTCGCAATATGTAGCGACACCTTTGTAATTATAATCTCGCCATTCGGCGAGTCGTCGGGGCTGCCGATGCCGGAAACCTCGGTGAGATTCGTTATTGCAGATGAGTCAATGATTGAGCCGCCGCCACCGCCGCCGCCACCGAGGCCACCGCCGCCGCCGCCACCACCGCCACTGTAGCCACCACCACCTCCGCCGCCGGATCCGCCGCCGCCGCCGCCGCCAAAGCCGCCAGCACCACCTCCGAGGCCGCTGCCTCCGTCGCCGCCGTTCAAGTAGCTGCTGCCGCCTTCGCCGCCAACACCAAATGCGTAACCTCCACCACCACCGTCGGAGTAGTAACCGCCACCTCCGCCGCCACCGCCACTGGGTTCGTAATAGTAAATGCCACCGCCATTGCCACCATCACCATCACTACCACCGCCGCCAGCGTTGACGTCGGTGCCGCCACCGCCGTTGATGCTTGCGCTGCCGTTGTCGCCACCGTAGGCGAAGCCGCACCCGCCACCACCGCCGGCAATGACCAGTGGTGCGGTGCCATTGATAACGAAACTACCGCCACCGCCGCCACCGACTAAGCGGTAGTAGTTATAGGGAGGCGCTTCCAAGCCGCCACCGCCGACCAAAAGGGTGAGAGTCGTGGTTTCGGTGAATCTAAACTGGCCTTCGATTTCAGCCCCAAAGCCACCACCGCCACCCTGAGCGCCGTAGGCGGTGATGTCATAAATGCCGCGAGGCAGGCTGATATTCGTCTCGGATCCGGTATAGAAATAAATGTTGGTCTGGGCGGAACCGGCAAGCAATCCCAACTGCAAGACGAGCGCAAACGCAGAGACCATTTTTAATGAATGAGACATGGCACATATTACGGATTTCATTTTCATGCAGTTTTAGAGACTCAATGGTGACCCTTAAAAGCAATTTCAGTCTTACCATAAAATCAGCAATCGGCCAAATCAATGCTTATCACTGTTTAAAACGAGGTTGCTTCATTCAAAAACCTTCAACGATTGCTTCACTATCACAGGCGGAAGCAGCGGGATTGGCTTGGCCACACTGAATCTTTATTGCATCTCTACAGTGAAGAACTGCTTCGGAGTGACAGGATTGATGACATTGGTCAGGGTGATCGAAAAATTGCCATTTGCAGCCGGGGAGTTGGTGGCCATCGGAAGCCATTGAGCCACCGGCATGGTCACGTTGGTGCTCGTCAGAGTGATATAAGTCAGGTTGGTCTCGCCGCCACTGACCTGCAAGGTCAAGGTATTTGCCGATTGAGTGACCCCCGCGATCACGGGAGCGGCGACCTGGGCGGTGATCCCCAAAACAATTGGCGTGCCGTAGCCCATGCCGGAAATAATGATGCTGCTCAGATGTTGCGTCAGGAACACCGGAGCCAGGGTATAAAGCTGTTCATCCACGACATAGTTTCCGGTGTCGCCGTTGTTCACATTTCCGGTTCCGCCAGCGCCCTGAACATCGAACACTTCAAACGCGTTTTCGGTCGTAGTGTCATTGATCGAATTGACAAAAGTCCCCTGATAGAAATCCCGGATGTCAACACCGCCATAAAGCGTGAAGGTTTGATCGGCACCGTGGTCACCTTTGAATTCAACCGTGGCCAAAGGTGCACCCTCTGGGTTGTAGGCATTCATCAACGTATAGACCCGGCTTACGGCGGGAATGGAAACGTTGTTGGTCAGCGGGGTATACGCGTTATAGAAGTTTTGTCCGGTGCCGTTGGTCAAAATCTCAAACGGTGTGGCAAACGCATTGGTGGTCACCCAAAGGCCAGTGGGAAACTGGGCGATCAGGTTGGTTTGGATGTTGGCGTTTTTTGTGAAGTTGGTATCAAAGACATAAGCGCCCTGAACCTGAGCCGCCGGCAAAAAAAAGAGCGCGATTATAACCACACTAGAATAAAAAGCTTTTGTCATAAGTTTGAATTGAACCGGGATTTCCAGTGAGACCATAGCCGTTAGCTAGCAAAGTTATGTTGGTTTGGATTTCTCTGGATTCGTTTTTTAGGAATGCTGACGATTGAAGCAAATGCCGGCTGGCATGGCAAGCTTGGCGAAGCCCCGGTGGTGGTATGGTTTCAAATTTATACGGGTTACACCCTATTGTGATTTCCATACAAAACTTTACAGTTATAGTTGATGGATGGAACAAGCCATAGGAATAATCCCGCTAATCATTTCCGAACAAGATGGAAACGGAAAAAGCAGATTCAAACAATAATCTGGCTAATTGCGGCGGCGTTATCATGCGGTGCAATCATCGCTGGACTCATATCGTTATCCACATCCAAACGGTAATCGCGGCCAAAGATTGGCACTTCCCGCTTATTTTATCAGTGCAATAATTTCTTCCAAGCTCCAAACGCGGTCACTGACACCCGCCGCCATTGCGGGCGTATGGCGCGTGAAATCACGCCATCGGACCGGGCTGCGCGAGCATGAGCTTCGGTTCCGTTCCGGCGGGAAAGTTCGTAGCTTAATCACCCGTTCATTGACGGCAACAAACGCACCGGCTTCATGCTGGCGGCGACATTTCTGGAATTAAACGGACTGGAATTTACGGCGACAGAAGAATCGGTGGTGGAAAATACATTGGCGCTGGCTGCGGGAAAACTGAAGGAAGCCGGTTATGCGGCGTGGCTGAAAACCAATTTACGGAAGGTTTAGAAAGGCGATATACCGCATCAGAATTTGGTTTGTCCCGATTTAATCCCGCCCCAGGATTAAAAGTTTTCTGTGCGAAATGAGGAAGAATTTGATGGTGGATTGCAATCCCCGTTTTACTGGCCGGCCCTGGCGGGCTTTACGGTGAATTCCACGAACCGGCTTTGGTGCAGCGCCAGGGTCAGGTTCACCGATTTGATGTCGTCATGAACCCTTGCAAACTCTATCGAATAGTGACCGGCCCAAGGGACTCCAAATGGATGCCAAAGTTCGCGCCCTTGATCATCAGTAGCCGACACCACCGTCAGGTTCATGGCTTTCGGGTTGAAGTTTGGACCGGCGCCCACGATGAGGCTGATGTCTTTTGAACGGTCGGAGGAATTTAACAGCAATGGCGGCAGCAATTTCAAATGCACACCGTTGACCGTGGCCCGGATGATTTTGAACGGGAAATTGGTTTCTCCATCATCCAACTGCGGCGTGTCCGGTGTTAATTCCGTCGAGTCGGGGATCACTAACGGAGTTTTTGGTTTTACAACATCCCATGCGGTCGACTCGTCGTCCATATCCTGCTGAGTGCCCGGTCTCACAGGAACATTGGTGAACGTCACCATTTCATCTTCGCTGAATCCTGACTGTTGAATGAATTCCAGCCGCACTTTCCACGGCTGATCCGGCCACAACCCCGGCTGGAAAAAATATCCGTCCATCCCGTAATGCTCGGGAGGGGGAAGGTAAGAACCGTTTTTCATGCGCCCCCAGATCCGGTAAATTCCGTTTGTGGGATAAGGATAGATCAAACCGCGCGACCAATTGCCGGCGGCATCGGTCGTCTGCACCGGCCAAGCCTGCCAGTTGGTCGTAGGCTGGCCGTTTTGCCGGAAATCGAAATTGAGATGGACACATTGGTTCGCCGGGTCATTTGTCGGCATGAGGATGCCGCCCGCCCAACTAGGCGTCGGCTCACCGGCGACCAACTTTGTGAGCGTCACCTCAAGGTCGCCATCGGATTCCGTATCTGGCAGCGGCTTGGGAGCCCAATGGGCAAACGCGCCGGGCGGCGGGTTGGTGAGGACAAATTCTCCTTTGGCGGGAACGCCTCGATACGGCCTGACGCGTAAAATGCTTTCCTTGTCCCAGCGCGGAAACGCAAACAATCTGAAGCCTTGAATATTTACGCCGTCTTCGACATACGACTCATCGCTCGATTCTGTGCTGATACAACCCGTGTTCGCCGTATCCGCAACCAGCAACTCGTAGGGCGGCCGACTGCCTGGTTTCAATTCCTCCTCAATCCACACCACGGTCATATTCGTGGCCGTGTTAATCCAATTGGCCGTGCGCAGGTTTTCGTAACCCGGCGCCACGTGGTGAATCCCATAACTCGTGCCCAGCAGCGTCAGCTTCGTCCCATCGTCCAACGTGATGGTTTGTTTATCATCGCCAAGCGCAATGGCTGTGGCGAAAAACAAACCAACCAGCAGGGACGGGATACTCATTTCTCTCTATTCGTTTTTTGGAACGCTGACGATTGAAGCAAAAGCCGGTTGGCATGGCAAGTTTGGCGAAGCCCCGGTAGCGGGCTCCTTTCAATCTACATTTTTAAAGGCGGCGATTTCTTCCAAGCTCCAAACATGGTCTGCGATTCGCCAAGTGATAAACCGTTAATGGATGCGCGCCGGTCATTTTGAACGCGTCTGACCGCAAAGCGCGCACTAAATTTTCCTGACGACTTGCCGCTTTACCGGCGGCTCGGAAAATAGATATCATGCCGCGCAAATTTTATGAGTGAAACACTGGGGATTGTTTTTTTGCATCATCATATTGATCCGGTGGTGTTGAATAACTTGCAGAGTGTTCAACGGCATAACCCCGAGGCCACCATTGTCACCGTCAGCGCCGACCAGGCGCTCCCCGGCGGCTATACGCTGCAGGCCACGCCGGAGCTCAAAAGTTTGCATTCGACTCAGCCAACGCGCTCCGGCGACCGGCTGCTTTGTTCCTGGTTTCTGCAGCGCAAGGAAAAGTGCGACAAATGGTGGGTCATTGATTGGGATGTATTTTGCAACACCTCGGTCCGGCAATACTATGCGCCGGTCTGGCATTATCCTTTTGTCGCTTCTTCAGTGCGGCTGGCTGATCGCGAACCAGAATGGTTCTGGTTCCAAAGCTTTACCAAGAAACAACGATTCAAACGCCGCGAAAAAATGCCGGCAGATTATGCGCCTTACATGATGGGCGCGGTACCGTTTCTGTATTTGCTATCCGAAGCCGCACTGAAAGCCACCTGCACCATGCTGCTGGAACATCCCCTGCGGGTGGCAAACTCTGAATTGCGATTCACCACCGCTGCCAACCGGTGCGGCTTTGCCCCCTGCGGCTTCAGTGTGCCCAATGACCAGATCGGCTGGGTACCATTGAAGACGGTCTCCAAAGAGCCAATCATTTTTCATCCCGTCAAATTTTTGGTAGATCTGTAATCTGCCGCTTGAGAGCGTTTAAAGAAATTCTGTGGCGGTGCGGAGCCTGGATTTTTGTGGTTTAGCGAGCGGTTCGGCGCAGAATAGTTCGTTTGATTTTAGTGTCAGTGAAAGGGGTAAAAAGTAGTGAAATATTCTGGCGGGTTAAAAATGATTCCGCTTGAAATCCCAATAGAATCAGCTATTTTAGAAGCACTGAATGGTCAGAGTCAGGCGATGCCATCGTCGAAACTGCGCGACTTGCTTTGCCGTCCTAGGTCAGTTCGGAGCCTGTAAGTCAGGATGGGATCGCGCATTTTTTTGATGGCGCGAAGGACGTCAGCGATTCAGATTTGCAAAGCCTATGGAAAACCCCGATTTAGTTTTATCCGAGTTAAAGTTGTGAGGTCATTTTCAAGTAATTTGTGGCATGATATCAACCGGTGGAGTTTCAAGTTTCTCCACCCGAATAAATTTTCTACGGTTCAAAATAACCGGATTCACTTTGACCGGCATCGGTGTATTTTTATCCATGTTCCAAAATGCGCAGGAACTTCGGTGGAACGCAGCTTGTTCGGCAATAATTTTAATGAAGGACACCCAAACTTGAAGCGGTATCAGGTTATTTTCAACCGGAATGAATTCAAAACTTATTTTAAATTCACCGTGGTGAGAAACCCGTATGACCGGCTGGTTTCGGCCTTCCTCTTCCTGAAAAACGGCGGGATGAACCCGAATGACAAAAACTGGGCGGAAAAATACCTTTCGCCCTATGACAACTTCGAAACTTTTGTGAGAAAATGGGTCAACCGGAAAAACATACGATCAGCGACGCATTTTCACCCTCAATGTGATTTTATTTGCCTTAAAAAGGGCCAGGTGGGCGTGGATTTTATCGGTTTTTATGAAAACTTGGAATCGGATTTCCAATTCATCTGCCGCCAACTACAGGTGGACTCAACTTTGCTCTCGGTGAACCGTAATTCGGCTCGCAGTTCGGATTGTTGGGAATATTATACGGATGAGACCCGGGCGATTGTGGCCGACGTTTATGGCGATGATTTTAGGGTTTTAGGATATTCGTTTGGCAATTCAAGTCTTCAAAGCCAGTTGGCGAGGCGCAACGCAGAAGCGTAAAGCAGCCAGAGTCAGGCGACGCCGCCGTCTTGATCCAGTTTTTGATGCCTTCACCCCGCATGATTTCAGAACTGGGCACCAAAAACCAGACCTGGACCGTCAGCCGGATACGGGAGCACGGCGGAATTTTACGCCGGGCGGGCGAGGCGTTCCAACGTGGCCGACACCGCCGACAGCAAACGCGATTTGAACGTGGCTTTGCTCTTGACGCCTTTCTGTTTCGCGATTTTTTGCAGCACCGGCTCATCACAATTTTTCCAGTCGCGGGCAACCGTCGCCAAGATCACGGGCACAACGGCTTTTTCCGTCCATTTGATGGCCGTGGTTTTGGTGAGCGGCGGCAGGTGCGGCAAGGCGCGCAACGCGGCCACCACTTCATCATCGGGACGTTCGTTCTGACCATCCCACCACCATTGGCGGAGCGATTCCCTTTTTTTCTCTTCAGATTCGTGAGTTGAATAGGAAACCATGCGTTGGACGTAAAGTAGCTTGAAAATCAGTGGATCCAGATAACGCACCATCGGCGTGTCGGGACGGAACCGAGCACCCTCACTGGCATCGAGCGGATACTTCACGCCCAGTTCGAGTCGCGCGGCGAGTTCCTTGAAACGCCGATTGTTATTCGTGTGCCGTTGGGCGAGCATCGGCCAGCCATGCATTTCGCGCGCCTCCATTCGGATATAATCCGGGAATTCATCCACCAGCCGGTCCAAGTCCTCGACCCGCTGATAGGTGTCCCAGGCAAACTGGCCGGGGAAACCTCCGTCTATGGGCGAACCATCGGTGTCGCGTTCATCTTCAGGGAATTCCTTTTGCCATCGCCGGATCAACTGCGCCACTTCTGAACTGCGGCTCATGCCCCCAATCACCTCGCATAACAAATCGCTGCACTGGGTGCTCCGCGCGCGGAACCGCGCCATGACCGGCAACTGACGCAGGATGAGGGCCAAGGCAAAATCGAGCTGCCACAAAATTTTTTCATGCTCGGCCTGCATTGCCGGGTCACTGATTTTTTTCTGATACAAAGGACGGTAAAAGTGCATGGCAGCTTCATCTATCTGCTTGAACAAAGCTAAAACCGGCCCGGCCAATTCACCAGCCAGCGTATTATCGGGCATTCCCGCCAACGCCCGGCAATAGCTTATCAAGTTAGGGCCGGGCAGCGCCGCCAATTGCTCTTCCTGACCCGTTTGTTTCGCGGTGATGACCAGATGCAGATAGGCGCGGAACTCTTTCAACAAAGCATCGCGTTCCGGGTCGGCTTCAGCGGGTTGGTCGGGTTGCGGATTCATGTTCGATTCATTTTTAGTTCCATAGCGATTCAACAGCCCGGCAATCGAGAAAGCCAATGTTTAGTTTGCGCCGGATCGCCGCCGAAACGCCGCAGACGATGCCGCGCCTGACGGAGCTTGAAAATCTTTTTGTGGCGGGCACTACAAAGAGGCCGCGCCGATGGCGCCAACCGCACGACGACCCTTTTTGGTTCGGGCGGCGGGCAGCAGCGGGGCGTAAAGGTCGGCGAGGGTGGCGGCGGGGAATTGCTGGCGCGCGACCAGCACGGCCTGCGCTTTGGCTTCCACGGTGGCGCGCTGCTTGGCCGTCGCGCTTTCCGGCCACGGGAAATTGTTATAGACCGAGTTCACTTAACTGGCCGCGCCGAATTAAATTCAACCAATTTGTTCCAAAGAATCGTTCCGTCAGGCTGGCAAAAAATTTTGATGAATTCCGCAGTGAAACAATTGATGACTTTACCGTATTCCATTTGAAACGCTTCGTTTCGCTCCTTAGCTTTGTGGCCGAGCGGTTCGATAATAGTCGTGTAAAACCGATCATCGCCCGAGACGAATTCCCAAAAACTTTGGCCGCACCTTTTGAGGTAATCGCCCTTATCCTCAATCCTTTCTTGCCCGTAGCAGCAACCGTTAACAGCAACGATGTTTTTGGCCGACCGGTTGGTTCCAAGGATGCGCTTCGCTTGCAAAAAGTTTTGGCGCATCTTTTTTATCTGCCCGCTATTACCCCAATTCGGACCCGATTTGATTGAAACGATATAACGTATTCCACCATGTTCAAATTCCAGATCAATGCCTTCAGCGGAAGATTTTTTGCCGGAGTAAACACGTTCACAAATAAATATGGCAAGTCCTTCAAGGAAACTCCCAAAGATTGCTTCTTCCTGCGAAGACAGGTGGGCGTCCAGAATTGCCTTTATAAGTTCTGGCGCACTGGTGACAAATTTTGCCTTATATAAATAGGGGTTCTTTCGCCGAAGCACCTTCTGGAGTTTCAGCCCGGCAAGGCTTTCCAACCGCTTCCGGTGAAACTCTGGAATATGTGCCTCAATGAACTTTGTGACTTCTCGAACCGTTACGCTTGCCATTTTTTGCTCCTTTCTCAAAAAGCTGGTAGTCGGCGACCTCGATTTCCGCTCCGGCTAGGCCGCAGTATTCAGCCAAGATTTCGACGCCGACAGAATTGCGCCGCAACCTTTGGGCGACAGCGGACGTCGTTCCAGAACCAACAAACGGATCGAGAACCCAATCTCCTTCATCTGTAAAAAGTTTGATAAACCATTCCGGCAAGGCTTCGGGAAATGCCGCACTGTGGTTTTTGTTTCCGCACTCCGTCGCCAGGTGTAAAACATTTGACGGATATGCCTTGTCCCGGCCAATCCAGTTCGCGATGTTTTTTCCGAAACCGCTGGCGACTTGGGAATCAAAACGCACGACATCGTTTTTGCCGAGCGACTTCAAGCGTGCGTCCGCCCAATCACCCATCGGGACCATGACCGCTTCCTGATTCATTTTGAAATGACGCGTCTTGTTGAACTGCAAACAACGTTCCCATGCATCGCGGAACCGATTTGGCCATTTGCCGGGGTAACAATTTTTTTTGTGCCAGATAAATTCTTCCGTCCAAAGCCAGCCCTGCTTGCGCAATGCTAAAATTAATTCTAAAACAAAAGTATGACGTTCTCCATGCTCGGCTTTTTCTTTGATGTTGAGAATGAAAGTGCCGGTCGGTTTAAGCACGCGTAAAAACTCTTTGCTGCGGGGAATGAACCACTCTACATATTTATCAGGCGCAACCCCACCGTAGGTATTTTTTCGTTTATCGGCATACGGGGGCGACGTAACAACCAAATCAAATGTATTGTCTGGAAAATCCGCTAAAACATTTAGACAGTCGCCATGTTTGATTTCTGTTGTGAAGGTTTTCACTTGGCTAAATTATCGCTTATGTGTGAGCGCGCTCAAGTTGTTTCCCAAAAAACCGCGCAAATCGTCGACGAACAGCGAAGCGTAGCAAACGCACCGGGCGCGGCGCAAGCGGCGCGGCGTGCGGGAGCGTGTCCAGGCCGGCACGTTCTGCCGTCTGGCCGCACCCGGTCAGCGGCATAGAATCATCCCGACCCTCCGGCACGGGCTAACGAGTTGAATGTTGCCGGCGGCGGAACCGCAGCAACGACAACCCGCCCATGGCGGCCAAGGCCAGCGTGGACGGTTCGGGCGCGGGTGTCGGCGTGGTGTCGCGCAATTGGAAGGCATTCAGCATCGGGTCGTCCGCGCCCGCGGTGATGCCGTTAAAATCAATTTCCTGCGAGGTCGCGTCCGCCGTGAACGTGCCGATGGCGAATTGTCCCAGAGTGCCAGCGTTGCTGCCGTCGTTGCTATCCAGACTGACCGCGTTGCCCGCCGAGCCCGTCGTGTTGAGATTATAGTATTCATTGAACGATTCGCTGAAACTTGAATTATTGTTCCACCACTCGAATTCATAGGTCTGGCCGATGGTCAGGCCGCCCATGGTAAGCGCCAAGGTGTCCGACGTGGTCGAGCCGCCACCATAGGCTAAAAGGTTTTGGTATGACGCGGACAGGCTGGTAAACGCGCCGGAACCCGTGCCCAGCCCGGAATACGCTGCCAAAAGGCCATTGACCTCATTCTCCGTAAAATTGTAATTGCCGGAAGTAGCGGTATTGGGGTTGGAATAGCTGGGATCAGGAAACACAAACGGCACAAACGTGACGCCGTTCACGGTGGGGGCTGAAATATCACTGTCACCCAAGGCAAAAGCATCCACGAGCGTGCCGGCGGTGCTCACGTCACTGTCGCCGGTGATGTTTTGCGCGCCGCTGCCCCAATCAATCGTGGCGGCTTGAACGGTTGCGGTGGTCAGCCCAACCGCGATTGTCACGGCGGCCAGTTGAATGGATACGCGTTTATTTATTTTCATGATTTTGTTTTTCAACCAAGTTTCGGATTTTTTTCACCTCAAGATTACCCGCTGCCTCCCGTTTTGATAACGGGTCAAAAGTATTTAATCATTCGGTGGAAAATATGTAGGCGGCGGCACGGGCAAGTTCGCCGGCATGTTTGTTTTTTTATGATTCATTTCTGGAACCGACCCTTTTTGAGCAGCAAACGATGTGCCACGGCAACAGGCAGGCACCCGTCGGCTGACGGGCGATTTTGGGATTTGCGCCGGAGTGACACTCCAAGCTGAACATCGCGACATGAATGTGTCGGTTTTAATCAGGATGGAAAAGTGAAGATAGACGCAGGCTGGATGGTTTTGTCCCGTCCATGCCCTGCCCTTGTGTCTATAAATTTGCGTCCGTGTCCCGTCCGTGTCCACTTTCAAAATGGTGGGCGCGGATTCAGGAGCGCGAGGCGTTCATGCCGCCGTCCGGGTTCAATCAGCGATCTCCCCCGCGGCTTGGCCGGGTAAAATCCGGGCGGTGACGGTGGTGCCCTGACCGGGCGTGGATTTGATCGAGAATTTGCCACCGACCATCTCCAACCGTTCCCTCATGCCGAGCAAGCCCAAGCGGCCGTTTCCTTTCGTGCGGAGCACGCGTTTCACATCAAAGGATTTGCCGTCGTCGGTGATCGTCAGGCAAATCCAGTCCGGCAGTCTTTTAATTTCAACTTTCACCGCGCTGGCCTGCGCATGGATGGCCACGTTATTGAGGGCTTCCAAGGCGACGCGATAGAGGACGGCACGCTGGTCGAGGGGCAGTTGGTTCACCGCCGCATAAGCGCTCAAACACGCCCGCACGCCCGTCCGCTTCATGAAATCCTTCATAAAGGTATGCAGTGCGGGGATCAGTCCCAAATCATCCAAAACCGTCGGGCGCAGTTCCACGGCGAACCGATGCACCATGGCCAGCGATTTATCCACCAACCGTTGCGTCTGCACAATTTTCCGGCGGAGGCTCGCGGGATCATCCACCGGTTTTGGCGTCAAGGATGCCAGATGGACACTGATGCCCACCAGAGTTTGGAGAACGGTATCATGCAGTTCGCGGCTGATGCGCTTGCGTTCCGCTTCCTGCGCGAGCAGGATTTCATGGGACAATCGCCGCAATTGTCGCTCGCTGGTCTTGAGGGCCTGCTCCAGCTTTTTACGCCGGATCATTTCCTGTTCCAGTTTCCGGTTCGAGGCGGTCATCACCTCCAGGCGGACGCGGGCGGCCTCCGCCTGTTTGCGTTCGGTGATGTTGTTGAAAAGAATGGCGACTTTGCGGCTGGCGTTTCCGCCAATCCGAAAGGCATAGACATCGAACCAACGGTTCAGCCCTTTGTATTCGCTGTCGAAGCGCATCGGTTCACCCGTCAGGGCAACTTTGCCGTAATTCGCCAGCCAATGGCCTTCGACCGCCGAGACGAATTCCAGTATCCGTTTGCCCACCACGTTGTGCAGGCCCGTCTGTTTCTCGAAAGCGCGATTGACTTCCTCGAAGCGGTAATCGACCGGCTGCTGGCGTTGGTCGAAAATCATTTCGATGACGCAATAGCCTTCGTCCATCGAATTGAACAAATTGCGATAGCGTTCTTCGCTCTTGCGCAACGCCGAGACCGCCAGCTTGCGCGCGGTGATGTCGCTCACGGCCACGCGACATTCCTGCCCGTTGAGCAGGCATTGGGCCTCGATGTTCACGAACCGGAGCGGTCGGCCCGGGCCAGCCAGCTCAAAATCACCGGATTGTTTGGCGTCGCCGCCAAAAACGTGTTCGAGAAAAGTGCTGAAGGCCGGACGAAACCCGGCGGAAACCAGCCGACCAAAAGACTGGCCCACCAAACGGGAACGCTCGATCCCGACCAGCGTTGCGCCGGTCAGATTGGCCTGAAGAATCGCACCCGTTTTGGCGAGGGTAAAATAACCGCTCGGGGCAAAATCGTAGAGGTCGGTGTAATTCTCCAACGCCAGCTCCAGTTCATCGCGGGCTTGCCGCAACTCGGCGTTCTGCAGCTCCAGTTCAATCTGATGGACCTGCAATTCGTGGAGCAGCCGCCGGATATCCGCGCCGGTCTGCGCCACGCCAACTTTCAATTGCTTCTGCTCCCGTAACCGGGCTTCGGCCCGACGGCGCAGTTCGGCGGGCTGGGCGGATGATGGCGGCTTTTGCACGATGCGGACGCTTCACGGTTTGCGCTTGCGCGGCGCTTTGGCCGTCGCTGCTGCCGCCCGCTCCGCCGAATCTTCGGCGACGCGCTTTTCCAAAGCCGTGTGCCGGCCGCGCAACTTCCCCTCCAGCTTCTTGGCCACGGTGATGTTCGCGAACGTGATCACGACGCCGTCAATCCGGTCATCGAGCGTGCGGTAAGGCATGATGCGCACGGAGAACCAGCGGCCGTCGCGCGCGCTGATGGCTTTTTCCACGGCGGCCAGTTTCTGCAACACCGCGCGCGCGTCGTCGGCCAGTTCCGGGTACTGCAGGTCCGACGAAAGATCCGTGATGGGCCGGCCCGCGTCCGCCGCGATGAGCTTGATGATCTTCGTCGCCTGCGGGGTGAACCGCCGCACGTTGAGTTCCTTGTCCAAAAAAAGGGTCGCGATGTCCGTGCTGTCGAGCAGGTTTTTCATGTCGTTGCTGGCGTGCGACAGCTCGTCCACCTTGACCTGCAACTCGGTGTTGACCGTCTGCAACTCCTCGTTCATGGATTGCATCTCCTCCTTCGAGGTGGTGAGTTCCTCGTTGGTGGACTGCATCTCTTCATTGGTGGATTGCAATTCCTCGTTGGCGGAACGGAGTTCCTCCTGCGAGGTCTGCATCTCTTCGTGGGTGGCCCGCGCCTCGCCGCGAACCTGCAACAGTTCCTGCTCCAATTCCGCCACGCGCGGGCTGCGGGCGTCCGGCTGCGCGGGCCGGCCCGTCGCCCTGGCCGCCACGGGCGCGGCCACGTCGGTGAAAACAATCATCATCAAACCCTGCAACGGCCCGGATTCATCCAGCCGCCGGACGGTCACATCCACGCATTGCGTGCCGCCGTTCGTCCCGACCTTGAGTCCGTGCAGGGTCACGCCCTCTTTTTTCCGCAGCGCTTCCTTGAAGGCGTTCGCCAGTTCAAAACGCAACCCTTCGCGGGCCATGGCAAAAATATTCCAGTTGGCCTTGCCGGCGGCGGGTTCGAGATATTTTCCGGTGCGGCCGCTGACGTAAAAAATATCGCCCGTGTCATTCGTGAGCACGGCGGGCGGCGCGTAACTTTGCAGCACCAACTGATCCGCCAAAGCCTGAAGACTGGCCGGCGGATTCGTCGCTGGCCGCGCCTCCGAAATGACCGGCGGGCCGGCGGTGAAGGACGAGGGAAAAACAATCTGCTCCGGTCGCAGCACGGATTCCGTCCGCCGGAAGAGCCGCGATTTGGCATTCAGCGGCGCAAAAAGATGGGTGAAATCCCCGACCGTCTCCGCGCTGCCTTGAAACAAAATGCCGCCGGGCAAAAGGCTGTAGTGAAACAGCGGAATCAGTTTTTTCTGCACCTCGGTGGTCAGATAGATCAGCAAATTGCGGCAGCTCAAAATGTCCAGCTTGGTGAACGGCGGGTCCATGATGAGATTCTGCGGCGCAAAGATCACCATCTCGCGAATCTCTTTGCGCACGCGATAGCCGTTTGCTTCCCGGGTGAAGAACCGTTTCAGCCGAGCTTCCGAAATGTCAGCGGCGATGTTGGCGGAAAAATTTCCCGACCGGGCTTTTTCAATCGCGTCCCGGTCGAGATCCGTTGCGAAGATCTGAATCGAAAACTTACCCCGCGGCTTGACCTCTTCGAGCGCCTCTTTGAACACGATGGCCAGCGAATAGGCTTCTTCCCCCGTGGAGCAGCCGGGCACCCACGCGCGCAGCGTCTTGCCGGGCGAGCGGCTCGCGAGCAGCGCGGGAATGGCCTCGGCGGACAACTGCTCCCAGGCGGCGGGGTCGCGGAAAAAATTCGTCACGCCAATCAATAATTCCCGGAACAGCAGATCCAACTCCTGCGAGTTCTCCTGCAAGTAACGGACATACGCCGGCATCTTTTTGATCTGGTGAATGCCCATGCGGCGCTCGATCCGGCGATAGAGCGTGTTCCGTTTGTAAAAAGAAAAGTCGTTGCCCGTGTGGGCGCGCAACAGGATGACCACTTTTTCCAGGGCGCTCTGCGCCTTGTCTTCCAGCACTTCTTCCGTCCGGGCCAGGAGCGGGGTGCGTTGCAGATAGGCGAGGATTTTCCCCGGCAACTCCGCCGCCGGGGCCACGATGTCCGCCAGCCCGGCGTCAATCGCGCTGCGCGGCATGGAGTCGAATTTGGCCGTCGCCGGCTCCTGCACGAGCACCACGCCGGCCTTTTCCTTGATGGCGCGCAGACCCATCGTGCCGTCCGAGCCCATGCCGGAAAGGATCACGCCGACACTGTGCTCCTGCTGATCCTGCGCCAGCGAACGGAGAAAAAAATCAATCGGCAGCCGCAGCCCGCGCGCCGCCGCCGGCTTGAGCAGGTGCAGGACGCCGTGCAGGATGGACATGTCCTTGTTCGGCGGAATCACATAGACGCAGTCCGGCTGCACCGGGGTGCGGTCCTTGACTTGGACCACCTTCATGCCCGTGGCGCGCTGGAGCAGTTCGGACATGATGCCTTTGCGCGTCGGGTCGAGGTGCTGGACAATCACGAACGCCAGGCCGCTGCCGGCCGGCACCCGCCCCAAAAACTGATCCAACGCTTCGAGGCCGCCGGCGGAAGCGCCGATGCCGACGATGGGAAAGGTCGCGCCCGCGGGCGCGGCGGACGTTTTCGGGCGAAGGGTGGGAACGGACTTTTTTTGTCCGGGTGACGATGAAGGTTTTTTTTTCATGCACTTATTTCCTGCGCTTGAGTATGACAGCTTTGCTTTCGACTGCATAGCGTGGCGAAAGTATATTTGCCAAACGTCTCATGGGCGGCGGCGTCTTTGCCGGTGCCTTCTCATCGTGGAAGAGGCAGATGATCTGCGCCAACTATACGCTTAAATCTTGATGGCCGCCGGGTTTCAAGTTAACGTCGCCGCAACTTTAGCGACGGCAGATATACCCTTGGGCAAGGACGGAAAACTTACGGCCGCCCGTTGAAATCAAAATGCAAGCGTAATGAAACGAATCACTGTTTTACTGGCGGATGATCACACGATCGTGCGCGAAGGCTTTCGCCATATGCTGGAACTGGAAGCGGATTTTCAAGTGGTTGGTGAAGCGGCGGATGGCCGCAAAGCGGTGGCCCTGGCCGTGAAACTCCGTCCCGATGTGGTGCTGATGGACATCGCGATGCCCCGGCTCAACGGTCTGGAAGCCACCCGGCAAGTGCTCAAAGCGCTGCCTTCCGTCAAAGTAATCATACTTACATCGCACAACGATGATGTCCGTGTCGAAACCGCGACCAATTCCGGCGCGGCGGGATTTCTGTTCAAGCAATCTTCCACCCTCGATGTGTGCCAGGCCATCCGCGAAGTTCAGCAAGGAAAAACCAGCTTCAGCCCCGCGATTGCCAAACGCTTTAGCCGGCTCCATCCGCGATTGCCCGGCCGCGCGGAAAAGCTCAAACCGTCGTTATCCCAACTGACTTCACGTCAGATGGAAGTGCTCCAGTTGATTGCCGAAGGGAAAGCCAACAAGCAAATGGCGGCGGAACTCGGGATCGGTATCAAGACCGTCGAGAAACATCGCGGGCACGTCATGCAGAAGCTCGATATCCATGACACCGCCGGACTCACCCGTTACGCCATCAGTGCGGGCATTGTCGAGAACACCGGTCATTTGGCCATCAAACAATAGACCTTTCCAGGCGCTTTAAAGGCGCTTTAAGAGAGGCGGCGGTAACGGCGCGGAAAGACAACCCGGAACGTCGTGCCCGCCTCGGCCGAGCTGGCGATTTCCA
>Ga0302200_10001061_pt1 | contig 26451 bp, 10 predicted proteins | sample II_Bog_N3_1_FD_194585 | JGI IMG/M metagenome (GOLD analysis project Ga0302200, IMG submission 194585) | Peat permafrost microbial communities from Stordalen Mire near Abisko, Sweden - II_Bog_N3_1 | ecosystem: Environmental > Terrestrial > Soil > Wetlands > Peat | place: Sweden: Abisko... | reverse complement strand
GCTGGATTCATTGGAATCGCCGCTGTTAAATCCGCCAGCCATTGACCCCGTGCAGGGCGTCGCCGTTGTCAACGCATTGAGCACCACCTTCCCGCCCGGGACTGCGCTCTTTAATTTTGAACATTCCGCCTTCCGGGTGGACAAGGACGTGGGCGGGGGCAATGCAATTGTCAGTGTTGTTCGCACCGGCGATACCAGCCAGTCTGTGACCGTTCAGTACAGGATTGATTATAACAATAACAATACTTTCACGCTTCAGGCCGGGTCGGATTATGCCACGCCCGGTTCGGACTTCACATCTGTTACCGGCACATTGACATTCCCTGCGGCTCCCGCAACCGGATATGACAACCAGCAGATTACGATCCCAATCCTCAATAATGGTTTGGTGGAGTTTAACGAGGACATGCTGCTCCAGTTGTATAATCCGAATGGCGCGGCTCCGGGCGCGTTGGTTGGCGAAGTTGGCACCGCCAACCTGACAATTCTTTTTGACGATGCGACCGCCGGACAGCAGCCTGCAGGCGCGGCGGACCGGACATGGAACCAGAACAATGTCAATATTTCCAATCCCCCCTATATCTCCTATCCGGGGACGGCTGGCAATGGCGGCACGGTCTATGCCCTCGCCGAGCAGCCGGATGGCAATCTCATTGTCGCCGGCAGTTTTAATTCTTTTGACCAGCATCCGTATAACCGCATTGTGCGCCTGCTCAGTAATGGCTATCAGGACACGACTTTTTTGGCCTCTCCGAACAGCGGGGCGAATGACTTTATCTCCGCGCTGGCCTTGCAGCCGGACGGCACGATTATCATTGGTGGCAACTTTACTTCTTTCAACGGAGTCAATCGTCATCACATAGCACGCCTGAACAGCGACGGTTCGCTGGACACCACCTTCGCCCCCGGCCTGGGTGCGAATGGCACGGTCTGGTCGGTTGCGCTGGAAACCAATGTTCAGGTGTTGATCCCCGGCATTCTTTCCATAACCAATGTCCAGGTTGTCATCGGTGGCGCGTTCACATCAGTCAACGGTACGCTCCTCAACGGCGTGGCCCGGTTGAATTCCGACGGTTCGGTGGACGCCACTTTCAATCCCGGCATCGGTCCGGATGGGGTCGTGAACGCGGTCGCGGTGGACCCGTTGGGCCGCATTATTATCGGCGGCAGTTTCGACAAGGTCTCGGGTGTCACCAGCGGCGGCGTGGCTCGCTTGAATGTGGATGGTTCTCTGGACACCACCTTCAGTCCCGGCATCGGAACCTATGATTCCGGAACCGGCGCTACGGATCCGGTTTATGCCGTCGCGGTCCAGCCCAACGGGCAGATATTGGTTGGCGGCGCTTTCTCTTATCTCGATTTGAACAGCTATAACGGCATCGGGCGCCTGAACACGGACGGCACCGTGGATCTCACGTTCACCCCGGGCACCGGCACTTTAAATCCGCTCACGGGCTTTTCGGACACCGTTTATAACATCACCTTGCAAACCAACAGCGAGATTCTCGTCGGCGGTGATTTTACCACCTTCAACCAGACCCGGCGGGTCGGGGTTGCGCGTTTGTATACGGATGGAACCGTGGACACCAGCTTTATGGATACGGCTTACAACCAGTTTGCCGGGGTGCCGAACCACTATTTTAACGCCAGCGCTGTGAATCCGCTGCTTTACCCGACGACAAATGATCGTAATTTTGTCTATGCCATCGCCCAGGAAGCCGGGGGCAATGTGATCATCGGTGGCGGGTTTTCTTATGTAGGCGGCGGTTCCACCCGCGATGACACCCGTCCACGCAGCAATGTGGCACGGCTGATTGGCGGCTACACCCCCGGGCCGGGAAACATGGAATTGGCATATGGCAGCTACACGGCGGACAAGGACATCGGTGGAAACGGTCTTTACGTCTCGCTCCTGCGCTCCAGCATCAACAGCCTCAATCCCGGGGTTACCAACAATCTTGGCATTGTTTCCGTCACATTCTCCACCAACACCGCCGCCCCGGGGCCGGGAATCGCCGGCGGAAATAATTTTACTTTGAGCACGGCGTATACGACGCCCTATTGGACAACCACTTGGGCGAATATTCAGTGGTGGACCTATGATTATGGTGTTTATGGACCAAATTATTCGACAATTCCTCTTAATACAGGGACGGCTGCTGTTTATGTGGGCATCACCAACGACGCCAACATCACTGGAAATTTGAATGCCAATTTTGCATTGTCCAACCCCTCAAGTTTTCCCACGGCCAATAGTCCTGGCTTTTTCCTAGGTGGCGAGCAAATCCCGCTTGGAGCGGCTCTGGGCACGCAGTCGACGGCGCAGTTCACAATCATTGACGACAACATCACTCCGGGTGTCCTGGGTTTCAGTTCGCCCACGTTCTCTGTGACGGACAATGGCGGCACCGCCACAATCACCGTCACGCGTTCCGGCGGCAGCGACGGGGTGGTGCAGGTGACTTACGCCACCAGCAACGGCACGGCCACCAACGGTCCGGGGCTGGATTACATCGGGGTGACCAACACGCTTACATTCGGCCAGGGCATCGTCAGCAACAGCTTCACTGTTCCGGTCATCAGCCAGTCTTCCACCGCACCAGACAAGACTGTGAACATCCGCCTGTACAATGCGACTGGCGGCGCTGCGCTGGGGGTGACCAATGCGGTGCTGACAATCATCAACCACAACTATACACCCGGTCACCTCGGCTTCACTTCCCCGACCTACAGCGTCAGCGAAAATTCCGGTGTCGCGCTTGTAACGGTCAACCGCCTCGGCGGCAGCTCCGGCAAGATGACTGTCAACGTGATAATAAGGAACGGCTCGGCCACCAATGGCGTGAATTATGATATCGCTCCAACCAACTATCCTGTTTCAACGAACGCGCTCTCTTGGAATGATGGTGATGCGACCTCCAGGACTATTTCCATTCCGGTTTTGGATGACGGCGTTGTCACCACAAATCTCACGGTCTTTTTGCAGCTGGCAAACCCCGTTGCCCTCAATAAGTTCAATGCGAATGTCCTGAGCTTGAGCCAATACACCAACGCCACCCTTTTCATAGATAATGTTGACTCTCCCGGCACCGTCCAGTTCACGTCACCGGTTTATTCCGTCAAGAAATACGGCGGTTTCGCCCTCATCCCGGTCATGCGTGTCGGCGGCATCGCCCAGACTGTCACTGTCAATTTTGCCACGGCCAATGGCACGGCCTTGGCCGGTTCTAACTATTATGCCACCAACGGCACGCTGACCTTCACCAATGGCGAGACGGGCAAGTTCTTTGCGGTGCCCATCATCGACAATGGCACGAACGACGGCTTGAAATTCCTAACGGTGTCCTTGAGCGGTGCCGCGCCTTCGGGTGCGCTCGGCTCCATAACCAACGCAATCCTCAATATCATTGACACCGAATCAGTCAACGAAACGCCGGGTTCTCCGGATGTCACCTACAATACGTTGGGACTCAACAACACCGCCTATGCCCTGGCGCTCCAGCCCAACAATCAGTTGCTGGTAGGCGGCGACTTTACGTTTGCAGATGGTGTGCCGCGGCAGCGCATCGCCCGCCTCAATTCGGATGGAACGCTGGATTCAACATTCTCCCAGCCCTCGTCCGCATACGGAGCCAGCGCCTCTGTCCGCGCTCTCGCCGTGCAGGCGGATGGACGCATTCTGGTCGGCGGCCTCTTCACCAACTTCAATAGTGTGGCCATGAATTATTTTGCCCGTCTGAACCCCGACGGATCGCTCGACAGTTTGTTTAACCCCGGCTCCGGGGCGGATAATCCGGTTTATGCAATCGCCTCAACGACAAATGACGCTGCCGCTCAGACCGAGATTTATATCGGCGGCGCTTTTGCGACGATTGGCGGCACGCCCATCAACAGCATTGCCCGCCTCAACAGCGACGGCACTCTGGACACGGCTTTCAATCCCGGCCTGGGTGCCAACGCCGCGGTCTATGCCATGGCGGTCCAGCCGGACGGCAAGGTTGTCATCGGCGGCGATTTCACCGCCGTCAATGGCAACACCAACATGAACCACATCGCCCGATTGAACACGGACGGCTCGGTTGACGCGACTTTTAATCCCGGCGCTGGTGCGAATGGCTCCGTCCGTGCGATCACTTTGCAGTTGAACGGCGAGATTCTCATCGGCGGCTTTTTCACCGCTGTCAACGGCAGCTCCCTGAATTACATCGCCCGGTTGAATGCGAATGGTTCCGTGGACGCTTCTTTCCATCCCGGGATCGGCGCGAACAACGGCGTGTTTAGCATCGCGTTGCAGACGGACAGCCGGATAGTTGTGGGCGGCGAATTCACCACCTGCAATGGCGTTACGCGCAACGCCATCACCCGCCTGAATCCCGACGGCACGGTGGATCCCACCATTAATTTCGGCGCGGGTGCCAACAATTTCGTCGCAGCCATAGCAGTCCAGGAGGACGTGATTTCAGGTTATCCGACGAATGTTCCTGATGAAAAAATCATCCTCGGCGGCGGGTTCACCCAGTATGACAGTCAGACGCAAAACTATCTGGTCCGGATTTATGGCGGTTCAATCGGCGGTTCCGGAGCATTTGAATTTTCATCGGCAAATTATCAGGCCGATGAGAACAGCACCAATATTGTCATCACCGTCATCCGCACCGGCGGCACCAGCGGGACCAATTCGGACGGGTCGGGCGATGTCTTTGTGCCTGCCTATACCAGCGACGGCTCTGCGATGGCCGGTACCAATTATCGTGCGGTAACAAATAATCTGGATTTCCCGGAGGGCGAGGTCATTCGCACTATCACCGTTTCTCTCATTGACGATATGGTCATCACAACCAACCTGACCGTGAATCTGGCCGTTAATCCGCTGCCTCCGGCGCAATTTGGCAATCAGCCCACGGCCGTCCTCACCATCATCAATGACGACAGTGAGGTCAATTTCTCCTCGGCTACCTACACGGTTCCAAAGAACGCTGTCAATGGCGCGGCGACCATCAACATCGTCCGGCAGGGAAGCACCTTTGGAACGTCCATTGTCAATTTCAGCACGGTTGCCGGTGGATCGGCCCAGGTGGGCACGGATTATTATCCCGTCAGTCAGACCGTCATATTCAATCCGGGCGTTTCAAACGTCGCGGTTACGGTACCGATCGTCAATAATGGCGTGCCGGAGGGTAATCAGACGGTGGATATGAGTCTTACCGGTCCAACCGGTTCGCTTTTATATGCCCCCTCGAATGCGGTGCTGACCATCATTGACACCGCCAACGCGCCCGGTCAGTTGGCCTTCTCGTCGGCAAATTATGCGGTCACAGAGGGTGGTGGCGCGGGCTATACAAACGCCATCATAACGGTCGTCCGCACGAACGGTTCCGCTGGCACAGTCACCGTCGGCTTCAGCACGCTGGATGGCACGGCGGTGGCCGGCGTAAAATATGTCGCCACAAACGGCATCTTGTCTTTTGGCGAAGGTGAGACGGTCAAGACCTTTGCGGTGCAGGTTCTCAACACGGCTACGGCGGAGGGGACTGAAAGTCTCTCCGTGTTTCTTTCCAATCCAACGGGCGGCGCGGCGCTCGCGGTGCCCGCCACCGCAACCCTCGCCATCTTGAACACCAACATCGGCATCGCCTTTGACGCCACGACATATACCGCCACCGAGCCCTATGGTTTTGGATCGTCTTCCGCGTTGTTGAATGTCCTGCGGCTCAACGGCACCAACGGCATCACCACGGTCGGTTACTATACGACCAACGGCACGGCGGTGGCCGGCACAAATTATGTCGCGTCCGCCGGCACCATTACATTTACCAACGGCCAGTCGCTTCAGACCATCGCCATCCCCTTGATCTACGACCCGCTTGTGACCGGTAATTTGACGTTCATGGTCGGCTTGTCCAATAACCCCGTCGGAGGCCAGCTCACTTCCCCCTCTGTTGCCACGGTTGTGGACCAGGATGCCAATGCTGGATTGAGTCTGGTAAGTTCCAACCTGACCGTGTTCAAAAATTCCGGCAACGCCATCATCGCGGTCGTTTGTTCCAATACAAATGTCGAGCCCGTGTCCGTGCAGTATTCAACCGCTCCCGGTTCGGCCGTGGCGGGGACGGATTTTAAGACGACCAGCGGCACGCTGATGTTCACCAACGGATTGGTCACCAATTATTTCGCCGTGCCGATCATTCCCAACAACCTGGTGGAGAGCAACCGGTCGTTCACGGTGAGCTTGAGCAGTCCGACGGCACCCGGCGTGCTCCTGCCTCCCAGTACGGCGGCCGTTTTCATTGTTGAAACCAACAGCGCCTATGGCTTGAGCTTCTTCAGTCCGGTTGTCCTTTCCGGAGATTGGGGTGCGACAAACATTGATAACACCGGCGGCGCGGCGGAACCCGGCGATCCGAACATCGCCGGCTTTGCTCCCAACGCACCGGTTTGGTTCCAGTGGACTGCCCCGTCCGATGGCGAGGTGGAATTGGACACCATTGGCAGCTACGCCACCAACGGCACGAAGCTCGACACCGTTTTGGCCGTTTTCACCGGCAACAACTTGTCCGGCCTCAATCAGGTGGCCGCCAACGACGACCTTTACCCGCAGACGTTTGGCAATTTAAGCGAGATGCAGGAAAATTATACACACCAGAATATTTACAACACCAATGCCCTTAACAGTACTAATTTGCTTTTGTTTACATTGCCGTTTGAAAACATTGAGGAATACTATTTTCAGCCCTATGGTGGACCGAGTGGATTACGCTTCAATGCCAGGGCCGGAACTTCCTATTATTTTGTTGCGGATACAAAGGCCAGTTTCGGTTACACCTTTGTCCCGTATCCGCCATACATCCTCTACACGACAAATGGCGTCGGGCCTATTTCCTTGAACTGGGCTTATCATCCGTCCGGCGTGTTCCGTTTCGCCACGGAAAATATTGACGAGACCGGGCTGTTCAGCACCAACGGAAATCCCCTTCTGCTGTATCAATGCGCTGAAACTGAAACGGAATCGGCGAGTTATATTGAGGGGCCTTTTAATGCCAATCAATTTGAGTCCACATACCACAGCTACTATGATTATGATGTGCCGGGGATGCTGGTCACTGTCACGCGCGTGGCCGGTTCAACGGGCAGGGTGGCGGTGGATTATACGACCGTGGACGGGAATGTAAACGTTCTCACCAATGGCGATCTTCCGGCTGTGGCCGATGTGGATTATATTCCTGTCACCGGTACGCTGGTTTTCGATGATTACGAGATGAGCAAGACCATTTACGTCGAAATCTTGCCTCACGTCGCCCCATTTGGGGAGTTGGACACAACGGGTCTGTCGTATGAACCGAACCGGGATTTCACCATCGCATTGTCCAATCCCCGTCGTGATCCGTCGGAATCGGCCGATGTGTCAGCCCCGCGCGTGGATCCCGTTTACGGTCAGGCTTTGTGCCGGATTCTGGATTGTGACATCGATCCCAGGGGCGCAAGCCAGTCCAGGGTGGTGGCCACTAACACGATTCCCGGAACAACGAATACAATTGTTTCAACCAACATCGTTTACAGTTTGGTGCCCACCAACGCCATCTTCAACTTCTCGAAGGCCAATTACCGCGTTCCACGCGACGTCCAGTCCGCCTATTGGCATGGAACCCCGGTGACTGTTTATGTCAACCGGACGGGCACGAATCTCGCCGCCCAGACGGTGTTCTATCGTTTCGATAACTACGCGCTTGATAATACGGGCGACAACAGTGACAACATTTATTTCCCGTTGCAGCCCGGTTCGGATTACGCCACTCCAACAACTCCGGGCGACGTTCGTGATACTGCGGTCATTGACTATAATCCCACGGCTGCCGACCCGGGCACCCTCACTTTTGCCGCCAAGAAATTTATTTCGCAGCCGATTTCTTTCAACGTCACCGACAACAATTTGACGGAGTTCAACAAGGACATTCATATAGATATTTATGCCGAGGATTCGGATAAAAATCCGTATCAGGTCGGCATGGTTGACGAATGCGATGTCACCATTCTGTTCGACGACTTGAGCCCGCCGGCCGGCTCGGTGGATGAGTTGTGGAATCCGGATTATGGTTCGGACTTGGCCGTGCCGACGGCAACGATTGGTTCGTCGGTGGGAAATCCCGGCACGGAAAGCACCAGCGAAATCTATGGCTTGGCGGTTACCACCAATAATGAGACGATCATCGGCGGTGCTTTTGTCACCTATGCTGATGGTAACAATACTTATACCGTCAACGGTCTGGCCCGCTTGAAATTGGATGGTTCGCTTGATACTACATTCAGTTCCGGCACTGGCGTCAATGTGGTTCCGGGCGGCGAGTTTATCCGGTCGGTCGCTTTGACGGTCAATAATCAGGTTGTCATCGGCGGGAAATTTGCCTCCTACAACGGCGTTCAGCGCAATTCCATCGCCCGCCTCAACTCTGACGGCTCGCTGGACACAACCTTCTCTCCCGGTGCGGGCGCAAATGGCACGGTTTGGAGCGTTCTTCCATTGTCAAACGGCCAGGTGATGATTGCTGGTGATTTTACCACCTACAACAGCATCCGATGTCCGTATGTGGCTAGGTTGAACACCGATGGATCCTTGGACACGACTTTCAATACGGGCAGTCTGCTTTCCGGCCCTGTTTATGCCATGGCGGCGGCTCCTGCGTTCTACTTTAGTGCCAGCGGCGGCACCAATGAGAATGATCAGGTCCTTAATCTGGGGAAAATCACGGCCGGCCTGCTCACGGTGAATTACAATTTCAACACCATATCAAATGATATGCAGGTGTATTACGGCAACACCAATGTGGCTGCCGGCACCGGGGTGCTGATTTACGATACCTTGACCAACAATGGGGTGGGCAACTTTGTTGTGCCCTTCGGTCCGACCGGCGGCTTGACGGCCAACCGGATTACGATTGTCATGAATCAGGGCGGCAACCCCAATTTCGGGGCGGTATGGGCGTATTCCGGAACGGTTACCGTGCCGCCGAACACGGGGGCGATTCTCATTGGCGGCAAGTTTGGTGTGTCAGGGCAGATTTATGCCAACATTGCGCGGTTGAATACGGATGGCACTCTCGACACCTCGTTTAATCCTGGCACGGGTGCCGATAACGTGGTGCGGTCTCTGGCCTGGCAGCTCAATAACCAGCTTCTCGCGGGCGGTGATTTCACCCACATCAACGGCAGTTCTCAGAACCATGTTGTGCGCCTGAATCAGGATGGGTCTCTTGACTCCGGCTTCTACTCCGGCACGGGCACGGATAATTCGGTCTATTCCATTACACCGCAGTTGGACGGCACCATTTATGTGGGCGGGGCGTTTACCTCCTTCAACGGAACGCATCGCCTCGGCTTCACCCGCCTGTTTGCCGATGGCACGGTGGATACCTCCTTCATGGACACCGCCTATAACCAGTTTGCCGGTCTGCCGCGCATCCGTTTCATAGATCCGCCCGGGACTGTTTACGCGTCCGGGGTTCAATCGGATGGCAATGTGATGATCGCCGGCAGCTTCGCCCAGGTGGGCGGCGGTCAGTTCGATGTCAATGTCCGGCCGGGAGATTATGGCTTCGATTCCAGTCTGGGGGCATATTTGAATCTGAACATCTGGCCGGAACCAAAGACGCGGGATGGTATCCGCAATCGTGGCAATGTCGCCCGGCTGATTGGCGGGGCCACGCCCGGGCCGGGTAATATCGGCATGGCTGCAACCAGTTATGCGGTTAACAAGACGGACTCATTTGAGTCCGTGAGCTTGGTTCGGACCAACGGTTTCTTGGGTTATGCGTCGGCCAACTTCTCCGTGCTGCCCGGTTTGGCCCAAAGTGGCTCGGATTACACCTATGATGCCACCGCCCCGACTTATCCGATAGAGTGGGAATTTTTTGGTCCTTCCCGTATGCACAGCGACGGTCTGTATGGAGCGGGTGGCCTGATGAACGACAGTGTTGTGGCCGGAGCGTTTTGGAGGTTTGGATTAAACGGCCCCGCGGCCGTTCTCGTCAGCATCATCAACGACTCGCTGTCATCCGGCAATCTGAATGCCCAGTTCCAGATGGCCAATCCCAGCGGAGCCGACCAGTTTTATCTCGGCGGCCAGAATATTCCGCTCGGCGTCGCGCTGGGTGAATCGGTCGCCCCCCTCACCGTGGTGGACGATGCCCATCAGGACGGCGTGTTTGGTTTTGCCGCTTCGAGCTTCACGGCCACCAATTCAAGTGCCGTCTTGGGCGTGGTCCGCACCAACAGCACTTCAGGCACGGTTGAGCTGAACTATCAAACCACGACCAATGGAAGCACCGCCGTGCTTGGCACCGATTACACGGCCGCCAGCGGCACACTGACATTTAATCCCGCCCAGACCTCCAATTCATTCTCGGTTTCCGTCTTGCAAAACAGCTCCAGATCAAGCGTGGAAAAAATCGTCAACTTGCAGTTGTTTAACATTCAGGACTTGAGCAGCGGCAACGCGGCGTTCGGTCTTACAAATACGGTGTTGAGGATCATCAATCCCAATTTCCAGGGCTATTTGAATTTCACCACCAATTATTACACCGGCAGTCTGAGCGCCGGATCGATTGTTGTCACGGTCACCCGCACCGTCGGCAGTGAGGGAACCTTGAATGTCCAGTATGCCACGTCGGATGGAACTGCCGTTAACGGAACGGATTACACCGGTTCCACCAACACGCTTACATGGAATAATGGCGATGTTTCGCCTCGTAGCATAATCATTCCATTGATCAACAATCACGCGGTGGGCGGTTCCAGCAGGCAGTTTTCCATTTCTTTGTTCAATCCGATGTTGAACGGCTCAGGCGCGCCGTCGTTGCTGGGGGCCGTCACCAACGCCACCGTGATCATCAACAACGACAACAGCTACGGCACATTCCAGTTCAGCGCGTCGGCCTATCGCGTCAACGAAAATGGCGGCTACGCGACCGCCACTGTCACACGCACCGGCTCCACCAACGGATCGCCATCGGTCAGCTTTACCACCGCTGACGCCACCGCGTTTGCTGGCACAAACTATGTTGCCACCAACGGCATCTTGTTCTTTGCCCCGGGCCAGATCAGCCAGAGCTTCAATGTGCGGATTCTTGACGATGGAAAGACTAATCCTCCGCCCGCCGGCTTCTTCTTCAACGTGGCGTTGACCAACGTCAGTGCTGGCGCATCGCTGGGTTCAGCCACAAATGTGCCGGTTCAAATTTTGGATGCGGAATCTTACACGCAGCCCTCCGGTTCTCCGGACGCGGCGTTCAGTTCGTACGCAGGTTTTAATGACAGTGTCTTTGCCCTCGCGCTCCAGTCCGACGGTCAGATTGTCGCCGGCGGAAACTTCACGGTGGCCAATGGCTCGGACGTGAACCGTGTGGCACGCCTGAACACCGACGGCACCTTGGACACGGGCTTCATGAACGGCCTGGCCGGGGCGGATGCGTCCGTGAATGCGGTGGTTAGTCAGACGGATGACCGTATTTTGATTGGCGGTGCGTTCGCAAATATTGACAACATTATTCGCCACCGGGTCGCCCGTTTGATGACGGACGGTTCTTTGGATACCAGCTTTAACACCGGTTCCGGTGCCGACAACACCGTTTTTGCGCTGGCCGAAACATTCATCAACGGATCCCGCGAGATTTACGTCGGCGGTGCGTTCAGCACCATCAACGGCGTCACCAGCCCCGGTATGGCGCGCCTGAACAACGACGGTTCGGTGGACACGTCGTTCGCCACCGGCCTGGGTGCCAGCGGTACGGTTTATGCCGTGGCTGCGTATCCGACCAATTCCATTGCCAACGCGGGACAGGTTCTAGTCGGCGGTGCGATCACAAACTTCAACAATGTGGTCGTCGGCAACCTCGTCCGTTTGAATGTGGACGGTTCGGTGGATACGAATTTCAGCGCGAACATCGGGGCCAACAACGACATCCGGGCCATTGCCATCCAGACCGATGGAAGCGTCCTTGTCGGCGGCGATTTCACCAGCGTTAACGGAACGGCCGTAAACCGCATCGCGCGCCTCAACCCGGATGGTTCTCTGGACACGAATTTCGTCAGCGCCGTGGGCCTTGGAGCCAATGGCACCGTGGAAGCCATTACGATCCAGTCCGATAATCGGATTGTTTTGGCCGGTGATTTCACTCAGGCCAATGGCGTCACCCGCAACAGCATCACCCGCCTGCTGCCCACCGGCGCGGTGGATCCAACCATCAACTTCGGCGACGGCGCGAACAGCGACATTGACGCGCTCGCCATCCAGCCCGCGGATGGGATGATTGTCATTGGCGGCGGCTTCACCCAATACGACGACCAGACTCATGAGCATATCGCCCGCCTTTATGGCGGCTCGATCACCGGTTCCGGCGCGTTTGAATTCACGTCGGCCGGTTATCAGGTGGATGAAAACGGCGCCTATGCCGTGGTCAATGTCCGTCGCGATGGCGGCACCAGCGGGACCAACGCGGACGGTTCCGGCGATGTCTTGGTGAATTTTGCGACCAGCAACGGCACGGCCGTCAACGGCGTCAATTACACCAGTATCTCCACCAATCTGGATTTCCCAACGGGCGAGGTTTTGAGGACAATCCTTGTTCCCGTGATGGATGATCAGGTCATCACGCCGAACCTGACGGTAAATCTGACCCTGTCGAATCCGACGCCGCCGGCGGTTCTCGGCAACCAGTCCACAGCCGTGCTCACCATCATTAACGATGACAGCGCCGTGAACTTTTTGTCTTCGATCTACTCGGTGCCCAAAAATACCGTGAACGGGGTCGCCACGATTGACATTGTCAGGCAGGGCACGGCGAGCGGAACATGCACCGTGGATTTCTCCACCACCACCAATGGCACGGCCGTCATTGGTACGGATTATTATCCGACCAACGCCGTCGTCACCTTTAATCCCGGCGACACGGACAAGACCGTCCAGATACCCATCATCAACAATACCATTCCGGAGGGAAGCACCACGGTCACCATGCAGTTGACCAATGCCGCCGGCACTGCTTTGTACAGCCCGTCGAATGCGACGCTCACAATTATTGATACCGTCTATGCCCCGGGACTGCTGGCCTTCTCCACCAACAGTTATGTTGCAAGCGAAGGCGGCACAAACGCCTACCTCACGGTCGTCCGCACCGGCGGTTCATCGGGTGCCGTGTCGGTCAATTATCAGACCGTGTCCGGCACAGCGCTGCCCGGGGTAAGCTATATCACGAGCAGTGGCACCGTGCCCTTTGTCGCTGGCCAGACGAGCAATACAATCGTGGTTCCGCTCGTTCAAAACAGCCTCGTCCTCGGCACGGTTGATTTCTCGGTGTATCTCTCCAATCCCGGCGGAGGTGCCGCTCTTGCCACTCCTACCACCGCCAATGTATCCATTCTCGACGACAACGTCGGTGTGGCCTTCGTCAATGGCACTAATTACGTCAGTGAAACCAACAGCCCGGGACTTGTGTTTGTCCAGAGGATCGGCAATCCCACGAACGTCTTTCAGGTGAATTATGCCACCGCCAACGGCTCCGCCCTGGCCGGGATCAATTATCAGGCGACCTCCGGCACGCTGTCCTTCACCAACGGTGAAGTGCTCAAGGCGGTTTCTGTTCCGCTGTACAACGCTAATGGCGTGACCAATGTCACCTTCAACATGTCGCTGACCAATGCCACTGCCGGCGTGCAGCTCGTGTCGCCGAGCAACGCCTTGGTCGTCATCCGGCCGGCCAATGCTGGATTGAGCTTCACCAACGCGGCCATGAGTGTCTTCAAAAACAGCGGTGCGGCCGTCATCACCGTTGTCTGCTCCAATCCGGCTCTTGAGCCGGTGAATACCAATGCCGCCCCGTTGTCTGTAAATTACTACACTTCCGACGGCTCGGCCTTGGCCGGTCAGGACTATACCAACACCAGCGGCACGCTCCTGTTCACAAACGGCATCGGCACCAACACCTTTAGCGTGCCAATCGTCAACAATAACTTGGTGACCGGAAGCCGCACGTTTACCGTCAGTCTGACCAATGCGTCCGCCCCGGGAAAAATAATCTTCCCGAGCAATCAGGTCGTGACGATTATTGACAACAACTCCGGCTTGAGCTTCTCAAGTCCCACCTATGCGGTTTTGAAGACGGGCGTCGCCGCGACAATTACGGTTTTGCGGACGGACGATACCAACCAGACTACATCGGTCAACTTTACCACCCTGAATGGAACGGCTCTTGCCGGGACGGATTACATTGCCACAAACGGCACCTTTGTCTTCACCAATGGTCAGACAAGCCAGTCCTTCCAGGTCACTGTGATTGCCAACACTGCAGTCCAGCCGGACAAAACCGTCCTGCTCCAATTGTCCAGTCCTACCAACGGCACGTTGGTCGCACCAAGCGCCGCCACGCTCACCATTCACGACACCAGCGGCAGCCTCGTTGTCCCGGACGGCTCGGTCTTGACGCATGAAGGATTCTCGCCGCCAAATGGCATCATTGATCCGGGCGAAAATGTCACCTTGCTGTTTGCATTCCGCGCCGAGGCGGGAACCAACATCCCCAGCTTCACCGCAACATTGCTCGCCACCAACGGCGTCACGTCGCCGGCTAATGTCGGTGCGATGAATCCGGGTTCGCTGATCGTGGGCGGACGCCCGGCTTCTCAGGCGTGGAACTTCACGGCCTCCGGTACCAATGGCCAGCAGATTGCCGCAACCTTCAACCTGTTCAACGGTGCCGCCAGTATTGGCACGGCAGTTTTCACCTACACTCTGGGCACCGTGTCAACGACCTATTATAACAGCAATGCCATCATCATCAATGCGGACACGACTGCACTGCCTTATCCCTCCATAATCAATGTCAGCGATGTGGGAGGGCAGGTCATCAAGGCCACCGTCACATTGACAAACCTTTATCACACGGCGGTGTCTTCTGTTGATGCCTTGGTGGTCGCGCCGGACCAGCAGGACACCCTGATCATGGGTGATGCAGGCGGCCCGAACGCCGTCGGCCCCATCACCCTTACTTTTGATGACGCAGCCACCAATTCGTTGCCCCAATTCACGCCGATTGTCTCAGGCACCAACAAACCCACGGCTTTCCCGCCCGTGCCAAACTTTCCTTGACCGCTATGAAAACGATTAGCTTTATGCCCAATTTAATGAGGAAAAGTTTGTGGATGGTTGTCCTGGGACTGGTCTTGTCAGGCACGGCGGCTTTTGCGGCGGATGCGGGCATGAAAACCTTGCACGGTCATATTCCGGCGGCGGTATCGCGGTTGCAGGCCAAGGGACAGCTTCCGGCGGAGACGAACATCAACCTCGCCATAGGCCTTCCATTGCGAAATACGGAGACGCTGACAAACCTGCTCCGGCAAGTTTACGACCCTTCCAGTCCCGGTTATTATCATCATTATCTGACGCCCGCCGAATTTACGGCGCAGTTTGGCCCGACGGAGCAGGATTATCAGAAAGTGATGGATTTTGCCCGGCAGAACGGCTTGACGGTTACAGGTACGCATCCGAATCGCATGTTGCTGGATGTGAGCGGGAAGGCGTCGGATGTCGAACGCGCGTTTCATTTGACTTTGCGGACTTATCGCCATCCGGTCGAGAATCGTGATTTTTTTGCGCCGGACTCGGATCCGTCCGTTCCTGCAACATTGCCCGTTCAGGATATCAGCGGCTTGGACAATTATGGCTGGTCGCATCCCAAATACAGGTTGAAACCGGTCAGTACGTCGCCCAAAGTGGCTCCAAATTCAATGTCCAAGGCGACCACGGGTTCCGGTCCGTCCGGCAATTACATGGGGAACGATTTCAGAAATGCCTACGTTCCTGGCACCTCGCTCAATGGCGCTGGTCAGACGCTCGGCTTGTATGAGGAGGACGGCTATTTGCTCAGTGATATCAATGCCTACGAAACCTTGGCCGGATTGACGAGTGTCACCACGCTCACAAATGTCTTGTTGGATGGCATTAGCGGCTTGCCTAGCGGGAATGGCGGCGAGATCGAAGTGTCATTGGATATCGAGATGGCTGTTTCCATGGCGCCGGGTTTGTCCAAAGTGATCGTTTATGAAGGCCCCTTTGGCTTTCAGAATGACATCTTGAATCGGATGGCTTCGGATGATTTGGCCCAGCAACTCAGTTGTTCTTGGGGTTGGTTGGGTGGTCCTAGCGCAACGACGGATCAAATTTTCCAGCAAATGGCGCTTCAAGGACAGACATTCTTCAATGCATCCGGAGACGGGGATGCTTTCACGCCCGGCGTTAACTCGGTCAACGGCGTTGATAATCCAAACACTTTCAACGCTCCTTCAGACAGCCCCTATATCACCCAGGTTGGTGGGACGACTTTGACCATGAACGGCGCGGGTGCTTCCTATGCTTCGGAAACCGTCTGGAATTGGGATGTCCGGTATGGTCCCCTTTATGACGGAACTGGAAGCAGCGGGGGCATCAGCAGTTACTATTCAATCCCAACTTGGCAGTCCGATGTCAATATGACGGTTCCCCAGGGCTCGACAACCTTTCGCAATACTCCCGACGTGGCTTTGACGGCGGATGATGTCCTGGTCATTGCGGATGGGGGTGTTGAATATATTGGTGTTGGGGGCACCAGTTGTGCCGCTCCGTTGTGGGCCGGCTTCACCGCGCTCGTCAACCAGCTTGCGGCGGCCAATGGAAAATCAGCGGCCGGATTCATCAACCCTGCGCTCTACTCCATCGCATCGGGACCAAATTACGCCGGTTATTTTCACGATGTCACCACCGGCAACGACACCTGGAGCCAGAGCCCAAATTTGTTTTATGCTACCAATGGTTATGACCTTTGCGACGGCCTTGGAACTCCCAACGGAACAAATTTGATCAATGCATTGGTTGGCATCGCTGGAAATTTCCCGGCTCAAATTTCTGCGCCGGCTCCGCCCTACGGTTCCACCTTGGCAGCCATGGACGGCGGCAATCCCAACGGCGCTTGGTCCCTCTTTGTGCAGGACGTTACGCCCACGGATCACGGTATCATTTCCAACGGCTGGTTCCTCACGCTCACCACCGGCAGTCCCGTTGGTTTTTCGTCTGACACCGCGCTCCTGATGTCGGCCTCCGCCACCAACGTTCTGGTCAACGGTGACGTTCTTTACACGGTTGGCGTCACCAATTACGGCCCTTCAGCTTGCAGCAATGCCATCGTTTCTGACACCCTCCCTTCTGGTGTAACGCTTGTTTCCACCAATTTTACCGTCGGTTCTGTGAGCCGGATCGGGACGCAGATAATCTGGGATGTTGGCACCCTGGCCACCAATACGGGCGCGCAACTCACTCTCACGATGAGTTCAGGCACTGTGGGTGCCATTGTCAATTCCGCCTTCATCCAGGCCGTCACCCCCAATCCGGACTCGTCCGATAATTCTGCTTCCGTTGCTGTTAACGTGGTTGCTAGCCTGTCGCCACCGCAGGTGGCGGGCATTTCCGTCGGTGCAGGCGGCGCGTTCCACCTCACCATTTCAAGTCCCACGTCGTCAAGCGTCATCGTTCAGGCCTCCACCAACCTCGTGAACTGGGTCAACGTCTACACCAGTACGCCGCCCTTCACGTTCACAGATTCGTCCTCAACAAATTACCACGACCGCTTCTACCGCGCTCTCATCGGGCCTTGACGCCACGTCCCGCCGATGAATGTTCTTGGTCTGACCGGCGGTGTGGGCATGGGCAAATCCACTGCCGCACGTATGTTGCGCACGCACGGCGTGCAGGTCGTGGACACCGACGATCTCGCCCGCCGCCTCGTCGAACCCGGTCAATCCGCGCTCGCGGAAATCAAGGAAGTGTTTGGCGATGAGGTCATTTCATCCGATGGCGGGTTGAACCGCGGCGAACTCGCCCGAATTGTTTTCGCCGACATTGCCGCGCGCAGAAAGATCGAGGCCATTCTCCACCCGCGCATCCGCCAATCCTGGCTCGCCCAGGTCGAACTGTGGCGCAGGGGAGATTGCCGGCTCGCCGCCGTCGTCATTCCGCTGTTGTTCGAAACGCAGGCCGCATCTCAATTCGACAAGGTCATCTGCGTCGCCTGTTCCGCTGCGAACCAGCAACAGCGGCTCTCAGGGCGGGGCTGGACGGCAACGCAGATCAGGCAGCGCATCGCCGCGCAGATGCCCGTGGAACAAAAAATCAACCGCGCCGATTTTATCGTATGGACGGACGGCGATTTGGTTGCGCACGCTCAGCAGATAGAACGGATTCTTTCCAAAATTTGACCGTTTTAATGATGCCTGTCCGCAGAAGCTCCGTCAAAATGAGCCACATCTGTCTGGCGATGGCGGGCGTATTGCACACTTCTCTCCATTTCGGGCATGTGTCTGTACATTGTCAAATGTTCAGGCTTTGTCCGCTCTTCACGCCTTGCGTTTCAGGGCCCGGTCAAATGGATGGTTGCCAGTTCACCCGCGCATGGCTGGCTTGCAGGATTTCTTCCAGAACCGGCCCGACGTAATCAGCCCGTGTGTGGATTGATTCCATCATCGCATCCGCTCGGGTCGTGGGTTGGTGCTTGTCTGCCATTTGATCTTTCGGCGTGACCACGCAGGTGGCGCGTTTCCCCTCTGGGATGTGGCGTTTGTGTTTCACAAAGGCAACCTCTCCCTTCATCCCCCGAAAGTCAACCCGGACTTGTTCACCGGACATTTTGTTTTTTTACTGCTAACGCCATGTCTGCCATTAGTATCCACGACGTGCATGAGGTGGATTGACGCCGCCAATTTTACCACGCAAACTCAATCGTTATGCCGAGCCTGACCCTTAAGCCCACGCACAAGGCCGTTACCGCCTATTACGATTCGCTCGCCAGATTCGCCAGTCTCGGCATCAAACACGAAACCGCCGTCCGTTCCGCGTTTCAGGAATTGCTCGAACATTGCGCCCGCCAGTTCGATTGGAAACTCGTCCCCGAATACCGTATCAAGCGCAAGGGCCAGGCCGATGCGTCCGCCGACGGCGCATTGCTGGACAACTACGGCTTGAATCACGGCCTCTGGGAAGCCAAGGATTCCGCTGACGATTTGGAAAAGGAGATCAAGCACAAGTTTTCCATCGGCTACCCAAAACAAAACATCCTGTTCTGGCAACCCGACCGCGCCGTGCTTTACCAGAATGGCGAACATTTTTGGGAAGCCGACCTCACCAAACCCGACGACCTCGTCAAAATCCTCACCCTGTTTCTGGAATTCGCGCCGCCCGCCATCGCGGAATGGGAAAAGGCCGTCGAGGAATTCAAGGACAAGGTGCCACAGATTGGCGCGAGCCTGAAAAAGCTTATCGAGAACGAGCGACAGACCAACAAAAAGTTCATCGCCGCGTTCGAGGATTTTTGCTCGCTTTGCCGTGGTTCGCTCAATCCCAACATTTCCATCGAGGCCGTCGAAGAAATGATCATCCAGCACATCCTCACCGAGCGCATCTTCCGCAAGATTTTCGACGTGGCGGATTTCATGCAGCGCAACGTCATCGCGCTGGAGATTGAAAAGGTCATCGCCGCGCTCAATTCCCGCGTGTTCAGCCGCGACGATTTTAGCAGGAGCCTGGAACATTTTTACGGCGCGATTGAGAACGCCGCCGCCACCATCACCGATTTCCACGAAAAGCAGAACTTCCTCAACACTGTTTATGAGCGGTTCTTTCAGGGCTTCTGCGTGAAGGTGGCCGACACGCACGGCATCGTTTATACGCCGCAGCCGCTCGTCAACTTCATGGTCGCCAGCGTGGAGAAGATTCTGACGGCGGAGTTTGGAAAAACGCTCGCGGACAAGGACGTCCATATCCTCGACCCGTTCACCGGCACCGGCAATTTCATCGTCAACCTCATGCGGCACATTCCCAAGTCCGCGCTGCCGCACAAATACGCGCACGAACTGCACTGCAATGAAATCATGCTGCTGCCGTATTACGTCGCCTCGATGAACATCGAACACGCCTACTGGGACGCTACCGGCAAATACGAACCGTTTGAAGGCATTTGCCTCGTGGACACATTCCGCACATTGGAGCCGCCGCAGGTTGAGTTCTCTTTTTTGAGTGAGAAGAACACCGAACGCGTGGAAAAACAAAAGAAAGCCGAAATCCGCGTGGTCATTGGCAATCCACCTTACAATGCGTGGCAAACGGATGAGAATGAAAATAACCGTAACCAGAAATACAACCGGATTGACCAGCGGGTGCGTGAAACATACAGCGAGGATTCCAACGCGCAGAACAAAAATTCTCTCTCCGACCCGTATGTGAAGGCGTTCCGCTACGCCTCGGACAAGATTAAGACTGGCGGTGTCATCGCCTATGTGACCAATGGCGCGTTTGTGGATTCGCTGGCATGTGATGGCATGAGGAAAAATCTAGCACGAGAATTTGATGCCATATATCTCCTAGACCTTGGTGGCAACGTAAGGAAAAATCCGAAACTTTCCGGCACCACTCATAACGTTTTTGGAATTCAAGTCGGAGTATGTATTACGTTGCTCGTTAAATTACCGGGAGAACGCCAACGTGCTGCAAAAATTTATTACCATGCCGTGCCGGTGGACTGGCGGAAGGAAAAGAAATATGAATTTCTTGAACTCAAGCAGAGCGTGGATGGTGTAAAGTGGCAGAAACTTCAGCCGGACAAAAAACATAACTGGTTGGATTTAGGTTTGCGGGATGAGTTTGACGAATATTTTCCACTTGGAAAACGCGAAGATTCAACTGGCGGTGTAAGTCCATCGATCTTTTTTGATTTTGGTCGTGGGCTGGAAACAACTCGTGACGATTGGGTTTATGGTTTCAACCGTAAAAAATTGGGCGAACGAGTTAGCTCAATGATTGATTTTTACAATGACCATGTGAGCCGGTATCGCAGGCTTGGAAATAAAAAGCCAAACATAGATGACTTCGTTAACAACGATGTTTCAAAAATTGGCTGGAGCAGCAGCTTGAAGAAATATTTGGAACGTGGAATTGAAATCCAATTTCAAGAGAAGGCAATCAGAGAATCAATTTACAGACCTTACTGCGCGCGGCTGGTTTATTTCGACGAACACCTAAATCATCGGGTTGGTATTTTCCCCGAAGCATTTCCAACCGATAAAATAAAAAACAATGTTCTTTGGTTAAAAGTAGGCGGCGACTGGCCTATGTTTTCGCTGATGTCCGACCGGATTTGTGATTTGATGCCACAAGGCGGATCACAATGCTTTCCGCTTTTCAGATTTGTCTGGGAGAAGAACAAAAAGAAATTTGAGCGGCGCGACAACATCACACCCAAAGCGCGGACGTTATTTCAGATTTTCTACGCGGACGACCGCATCACGGCGGCGGACATTTTTCATTATGTCTATGCCGTGCTGCATCATCCCGCCTACCGCACCCGTTTCGCCGAGAACCTGAAACGCGATTTGCCGCGCATCCCGTTCGTCGGTGTAGGAGACGAGGTGACGAGTCTCAAATCAAAAACCGGGAAGAAGTTGGAGACTCCTCACGTCGTCTCCTACGGTAAATTTTATCCGCTCGCCGCTGTCGAGACGATGCAGGGTAAAAACAAGCCCGACCACAAGCCGGAAGCCAGCGCCAAACTGTTTCACGAATTCGCCGAGGCCGGCAAAAAGCTCGCCGAGCTGCACGTCAATTATGAATCCGCCAGGGAATTCAAATTGCAGCGCATCGAAAACAAGGAAGTCAAACTGGACTGGCGCGTGGAGGCGATGAAGCTCACGAAAGACAAGTCCGCCATCATCTACAACGATTTCCTGACGCTTGCGGGCATCCCGCCGGAAGTATTCGACTACAAGCTCGGCAACCGCAGCGCGCTGGAATGGGTGATAGACCAATACCGCGTGACCCGCGACGAAAAAGGCAACCTCGCCAGCGACCCCAACCGGATGGATGACGAGGAATACATCGTGCGCTTGATCGGGCAGATGATTACGGTAAGTTTGGAAACGCAAAAGCTGGTCAATTCATTGCCACCCGTAAGATTTGTATGAAGCGACATCCCACATTTGAGCAATTGCGCGAACACCGGGAACTGCCCGTCATCAATCCGGTCACGGGCCGGCGTTTCACCATTTCATTGCGCGACTGGCACGGCGCGCTGTGGGCGGTGCGGGTGCTGCCCGCCGCGCCGCGCCCGGCGGACAAGTTCAATCCGTTTGTGCAAAAGCACCGGTTGCTGGGCCGCCTGGTTATCGAAGAATGGCTGGACAAGCTGCTACTGGCCAGAACCCGATAAGGACGATGAAAGGCTCTTCCATGTTTGACGATGGCAGAGCAAATTCACTGGTGTTTACATTCTCCGGCCAATTGCTCAAAGACGGAGAATATTGTGCGCCGGAGCCGGATTTTTTGAAATGGGTGGATAATTCCCTGTTTGCGGATGTGGGCACGACCGTGGATGAGGCTGCGGATGGCAAGCTGCCGGAGGAAGAGCGCGCGGCATGGAAACTGTTCCACGATGCAATCCAGGCCACCGGAAACTTGTTGGATCTTTACAAAGGGAATTTGCAGTTGTTTCGGAAAGTGGCAGGTGATCTTATGCTTCTGCCGTGTTTCAGATCGCGGCACCCGGATAATGTGCGGTTCAATCGGGCATATCTGGAAAACTCCCGATTGTCTTTGCACAGCATGGCCAGTGCCTGTCAGCCCAAAGGTCCGCATCTTGCCCGGCAATCTTGGCCGGTCCGCTATGCCTACGCCATCATCTTTACGCTTGATCTGACTCTCGATACTTACGAAACGCGTCTGCCGGAATGGGCGGATATTTATGGCTATGGCGTCAGGCATCCAATACCCATGTCACGTTATGAGGAAGCTGCGCGGAAATTGGGATGGGACGAAGAAAAGAAACGGCTTGAGTTGCCGAGTTATGTCGGCAACTATGAAATTCTTCCCGTTTGGACGAGGAGTCTTAAAAAATTGCACCGTCCATTTAATAAAAAGCACGTTTTGGATTACTGGCATGCTGGCAAAGAAATGATTCTGGAGGAGATGCCTGATTTTCATGTTCGCCCTGAATGGGACGACTATCGAAATAGACGTGCGTATCAGACCGGCAGGAAGAAAGGTGCCATTCAACACGCTATTTTTAAGGACATATTAACCGCCCTTAAAACCATCGCCGGCTCCAATCACCGACGGCCAGCCGCCAAATTGGTTACAAAATGATTTGGGGAAATTTAGGTGCCACTTTTCCCTAAACCATAAATTTGTAATCAGCCTGACTTTCCACAAAAGTCAGGTTGTATGAATCTCATACTGGTCAATTCGTCCGCCATCCTCGCCGTGGGCTACGATGGCTACACTCTCACCGTCGAGTTTCATGGCGGGCGCATTTACGACCATCCCGGCGTGCCTTATCATGTCTATCGGGAGTTGATGAACGCCCCGTCCATGGGCGCATATTACAACCAGCACATTCGTGGGAGGTATCGGTGAGCGTGCCCGGTTCCAATCTGGCAGGGACCAAAACCATCCTGGCCGAAATGGTGGCCGAGGCGCAGGAATTGAAATCCGTCTCAGGCGGTTCCGTCACCGATGCCGTGGCGGCATGGCTGGCCCCGCAATATCTGCTGGCCGCGCGCGAAAAACTCGCAGCCTCGGATGGGGCAGGGCGGTTTGAGGTGTTGCGGACATTCATGCAGGATTGGGCCATGCTCCGGCGCGGAGATCATTACGCCGAACGGTTGCAGATCGGAAGAGATCGGTTGGAAGCGGCGCGCCGCCTGACGCAGGAGCGCAAAGAGGCGGAATTCAAGGAATGGCTCCAGCGACCGGATGTGAAGGAGAAGCTTCACCCTAAAATATCGCGGGACAGGGCTGTGCGGCGGGTGCTTAACATGGTTGACCATGCCCTGATGGGGACGCCCTTGGAAGAATTTAATGACCTTGATGAAGAAGACCATGAACCGTTGCCGGATCCGGCTGTCCTGATATGAAATACCATTCACATCAGATTAAAAACCAGTCTTATCGACAGGCGTTTGCACGGCTGGATGAGGCGTTGGCGGAAAACACTCAAACGGATAATTACGAAAAAATCCGGCTGATGCGTCTCGCCCTGTTCGCCGACGTGGACAAGCTGCAACAGTCCGGCAAGATCATCATCCCGAAATGAAATTTATGAATCGAACAGGCAAAATCGCGCGCCCGCCGGTTCGCCATCAGGCTTATCGTTCTGCCTTTGAAAGGCTGGATGAAGCCTTGGCGGTAAACGCCCGGTTGCATTCCAATGACATCGCGAAAATTGACCGGTTGCGCCTCGCCGTGTTCGGCTGCCTTCCCGAAACCGTGAAACCACCGAAAAAAAAATCATGGCCCGCAACGGAAAAATAGCCCGGCTGCCGCGCAAAATCCGCGATGAGTTGAACCGCCGTTTGCAGGATGGCGGCCAGGGCGTTCCATTGCTTGCATGGCTGAATGGCCTGCCCCAGGTTAGGCAGGTCCTTGCAAAGGACTTCGGTGCGTCTGCCATCAGCAAACAGAATCTTTGCGAATGGCGGGCCGGCGGTTTTGCGGAATGGCAGGCGCGGCAGGAGGCGTTGGATCAGGCCCGCGAGCTCGCGGCGGATGCCGGTGATATTACTGCGGTCACAGACGGCCGGTTGACGGATCATCTGGCCACCGTGCTCGCGGTGCGTTACGCGTCCGCGCTGTCGGGCTGGAACGGCGAGGTGACGGATGAATTCCGAAAAAAACTGCGCGCCTTGCGCGGATTGTGCCAGGACATCGTGGAATTGCGTCGGGGCGACCATAGCGGCGCGCGGTTGAAAATGGAGCAGGATCGGCTGGACGATTCACGCGCAAAAACCGAGGGGGAGGTCGTCGCCCATTTCCAGCGCTGGCTGAAAAACTCAGGGGTGCGCGATCTGGTTTGTCAGGACTACGTCAGCCCGAAAGAGCGCGAACGCCGGTTGCATGAGATTTTTGGTCTGGCAGCGCAGCCATCGGAGGCAGCCGGTTCCAATGGCAATGAGTCAAACCCGGTCAAACCGAATCCAACCTGAATTAAGCTCTGGCAAACCCCGGTTGATCGCATGAAAATAATGGATGAATCCATGCTGCTCCGTGTTTCTCGTGGGAGTGTTTCACGCTTGCCCTTGCTTTCTTCCTTTGCTGTACCCCTCGGCTGGGAAGACAGATTGGGGGTGAATCATGGCTCTTGTTCTTGTTTCTCGGCAGTTGTGAATTTTACTCTTTGGCATTGCTTTACCGTGCCATGGCGCAAACACTCTGTTAACCTTTGACCGTTATGTTGCTCACCAAAGATGAACTGCGCAGCTTGGTTGAACTGAAACATCAGTCCCCGCACATGCTTCTAGGCATGCACCCGCTCGGCGATGGTTCGGGACTCGTCGTCCGCACGCTCATGCCGGACGCTGCAAAGGTTGAAATCCAGCCCGTTCACGAAAAAGACAAGCCAAAGTTCGTGCTGAAGAGAATCCCCGACACCGACGTTTTTGAAGGAGTCACAAAGACCACCAAGAAAGTTTATGCCTACGATCTGGTCATCACCAACCACCAGGGCCAGATCCGTCGCACGCGCGATGCATTCTCTTTTTTACCGACGCTTGGCGAATCCGATTTATTTTTGTTCGGCAAGGGTGACGAGCGAAGAATTTTCGACAAGCTCGGCGCGCAACTTCGCTCGCCCGACGGCGTTCATGGCACAAGTTTCGCCGTCTGGGCACCGAATGCGCAGCGCATCAGTGTCGTCGGCGATTTCAACAATTGGGACGGACGTTTTCATCCGATGCGCTTGCTTGGTGCGTCGGGCGTTTGGGAGATTTTTATTCCCGGTGTCGGCGTCGGCGCGCACTACAAATTCGAGATCCGCGACGCGCACGGAAATATCAAGCTGAACACCGACCCGTTCGGCTTTTTCTTCGAGGTTGCGCCCAAGCAGGCGGCGATAGTCTGGGACACGAAAAAATTCAGATGGACTGATTCCGCGTGGTTGAAAAAGCGCCGCGACCGCGACCCTCTCCGTTCGCCAATGAGCATTTACGAGGTGCATGTCGGTTCATGGCGTAAAAAGTCCGCGAACGAATCGTGGAGCTATCGCGAGCTTGCCGAACCTCTCGTAATTTACCTCAAGCGAATGGGTTTCACGCACGTTGAATTCATGCCGGTGGCCGAGCACGCCTATTATCCTTCGTGGGGTTATCAGGTCACCGGCTTTTACGCGCCGACGAGCCGCTTCGGCACGCCGGAAGATTTTCAATTTCTCGTCAATGCGCTTCACGAAGCTGGCATCGGCGTCATCGTGGACTGGGTGCCGGCGCATTTTCCACGCGATGAATGGGCGCTCGCCAAATTCGACGGCACCGCGCTTTACGAACACGAAGACCCACGCAAGGGCGCGCATCAGGATTGGGGCACATTGATTTTTAATTTTGGCAGGAACGAAGTTTCTAATT
>Ga0302200_10001057_pt1 | contig 26488 bp, 21 predicted proteins | sample II_Bog_N3_1_FD_194585 | JGI IMG/M metagenome (GOLD analysis project Ga0302200, IMG submission 194585) | Peat permafrost microbial communities from Stordalen Mire near Abisko, Sweden - II_Bog_N3_1 | ecosystem: Environmental > Terrestrial > Soil > Wetlands > Peat | place: Sweden: Abisko... | reverse complement strand
AGTAGTTGGATGGACAATCGTGCATATGGGAGAGCAATAGCCGGTCTTCCCCAGATTGCGCATATGAAGATCCACAGTGCGCGTCGAAGAGTTTATGAGCGGCGATGGAAAGAGCTACGCACATAGAACGACAGAGTGTGAGTTGGCGAAATAGTACTGCTCGGCTGGACCTCATCTGAATCTACTTTCTCGAGTTATTATCGATAACGCAGGGACATTTGAAAGATTTAATTCACTCATCGGCATAGATTTACGAGCTTTGCAGATGCAATTATAGATGGAGCGCATTCAAAAGCTCCCTGGCGCGCACAACGGTTGTATTTGCTCTGACCCATGCAAGTGTCGAGTACTGTAGCCTTTCGTACCGCGCCTCATCGATGGAGTGAATCTGCCGCATCAGGTCCTCATGGTTATTGTAGATAATGCAATTATCTTGTGTGAGTCCATGCGGTGCGCATCTTGCTGTTTTCTTGTCTAATTGCCGAAAGCAAGGGACGCACGCATTCGCAGCGATCTCATAGTGGCGAAGGCAGTCCCAGCCCGCGCGCTTTGTCGTGATGGCAAAACGCGATGCCTGTAGGTCGCGGTAGTATTCCGCTTCGGACGCAAATAGTCCTATCGTACTCGTACCCGCCAGATGCTTTGCCACCTCGGCATCTACCACGTGGGTTGCGAAGAGCTTCTGCTTCGCCGGAGTCTCCTTCACAATTTTTTCTGCAGGAATTGAAAATGCGATGGGCCGTATATTCCCCGGCAGCGTCATCATGCGGCAAAGTTTCTCTGGAACAAGCAGGTAGGAGCGGTAATGCGTGGTGCGAGGGGTTAGCTCCCGCTTGAAATATGGAAACCGGTTCGCGCGCGGCAGAAACCAATATGCTGGATGCCTCCACCAGTTTCCGGAATAAGGATACATCGACTCAGTATCCGCCCCATCAAGAATCGCGACCTTATTCGGGTCGAGCATCGGAGCTAGTTCGACGAATGAACCAAAGTCGTTGTAGATATTGCCAAAAACGACAAGGTCGAACTCATGATTGAGGATTCTCGAGTGCATATAATGCCGGTCGACATCGATATCATCGAGCAGCCCGTAGAGACTGAATCCGCCACCTCGGATGTGCTTCTTTATGGATTCAGGACAATTCTTGTAAAGCCTATCCGCCTTGGGGAAATCAACGACATTCGCTCCCAGCAACTCGCGTAAACCATGCAGCACGGAGTCTGCAAGATAGTCCGGTATGCTAGGGGTATAAAATGCGACCTTAATCATGACAATAACCTCGGCAGCTTTGGAACCGATTCAAGAACTGCCATTAATCTCAACAGTAGAATGGCAGCCGCTATGGGGTTTCGATGCAGATCGCTAGTACTGCTTTACCGCACTTATAAGCACCTGATCGCCGAACAAGTTAGGCCAATACTGACACCCTAGCTTATCGATACGCTCACACCATAAACGTGGGAAAATATGCCTGCGGAGCCACCATAGAGGAACATTACCCGATACGACATTGACAAGAGTCTTCAAATCAGGTGACTTTGCAAGCAGTGATTGATGCGCAGTTCGGTAAGTATAGAAGTGTAGATGTGTATCGTCTAGAACTCCTGCAGGCTGATACTGAAAATCGCCTCGCAGGAACTGAAGCCGCATTCGCCATGACAAAACATTGGGAACGGCGATTAGTATCTGCCCCCCTACGTGCAGCATTTTCGAAGCTCGATTCAGAACCTCTACGGGATCACGGAGGTGCTCTAGAACATGCGAGAATATTATCGCATCAAAAGTCTGACCAGCTAAATCATCTGGAAATTTAGTCTCTATATCAACTACCCAGCATTTAGCCATATGCGCTTGAGCGAATGCAGCCTCGGATTCAGAGTGCGTAATACCAAACAAATCACATTTCGAATTAATTGATTTGATTAGACGCGCATTATCGCCTGCGCCACAACCGATGTCAAGTATACGCTCGTAAGATCCACTCAGCAGTGTAATCAGAGGCATATTACCTTGATTGGAATAAACTCGTTCACGTGTTGATTGTTCCATCTTGCTGGCGACAGTATTCTTTGACATCGAGATCTTCCTTTTGTATTGCCAGGTTATCCGTATTTATTCTTGGCCAGCGCAGAATCTGTATGTTCCTGTATTAATTGTAGACTCCACTGAAGACATGCCGCGTAATCTAATAGTTGCAGATGATATTTATGGCTGAGCAACATGTGTAGATCAAAATGCTGCCAGTTGACACGCCCATATTTCACAGCGGTGAGATAACCTGCGTTACCGTTACATTACCGCAGGCAGTCCAGGTTTGTCTTTCGGTTGTGATCGGCGCAGAAAGATATATTGCACCATGATTAAAATCGGGACCATCCTGATGGTGTTGATCAGCAGACTGCTGAACGATTCGCCAATGTCGGCAATCGTGCCCAATAACACGAACAGCACAATAAACCCACCTCCTCCACGATTGCGAAAGCCGTCAAACAGTGCTCTCTGCATGATGCCAATGAGGAGAAATCCAATGATTACAGCAGGAGGACCGTCTGCGAAGTTGAGAAAGGTAACCATTCCCATCGCTGAGGCGCTAATTACATTCTGGCCTCTCACCACCACGGTATACCAGAGTCCCTTGTCATCAATCGACTTGCCAGTCCAAAGAAAGCGGGGCACGATGGCCGCAACAGGCGCGGTCAATATGTCTTCAAGAAAGGCTGGGCTGCCAGGAGGCAAGGGATGGTGGAGAGCCGCATACTCAATGCCTTGTGATCCAACAAAAGTTACGTTTAATCGATCCAACACATCCATGAATATCATTTGCTGTGGAACACTTCCCGATTCCATGCCCGCCTTCCCGAGGGCAATGATACTGCCGACGTCCGTGCCTCCGGTGGCGCCGCTTGCAACGCGCGCTGTGCGCGCTGGTTGGATGACGGCATATGCTACGACTACGCTAACCAGCACACCGACGATCGCCATGCGCGGGATTCTGTTTTTCAGGGCATAGTATACGAGGCCGACAATTACGAAGGGCATGACCACCGAGCTTTTAAAGCCGGAAAGAAAACCGAAGAAGAGTTCGTAGATGAATACCAGGCCAAGCAGCAAGCGGTCTTTGGCTGGTGGATCCTTCTGCGCAAAGCATTGCATGGAGACCCCGATCAGCGCCATCACTCCCAAGCTATCTGCCATGCCGAGAAACATCCTGACATTGGCAAGAGCGTAGAGTTGACTTAAATCCGAGGCATAACCATAGACGCCAAGGCGCATTTCCCACAGCCGAGTTGCGAGACTAATCGCAAGGAAACTCCATAACGCAACCGCGTTCACACGATAGGACGTTTTTAGAGAGCGTTGCAGCATAGGCATCTGCCTGATCCGCTGTCCTATCTTTCCAGCAGAAGTTGAGTCATACCCAACCCACATCGAAACGCACCCCAGAAATGCCAAGAACATCAACTGGTTCATCCAGGACGTTACATCAGGACTGATCCCCGGGAAAAAGATAATCGCATTTGTAATGCCGTAACCCAGAACGAACGTGACTAGCGACGCCAGCACAACAGGACATATCCAGAAGGGCTGGGTTCGGCTTGCGTGCAACGCGCCGAGCTCCACAGCCACATAGAGGAGCAGAAGCGCGATATATGCAATGAATCCCTGACGATCAGTCAGTGCCTGCGCGGTTATCGACTCTTGGACGATGAACGCAGCGAGCACCGACACGATCCTAAAGATCAGGATTGACTGTATCTTGCCGTGGGATTCCAAAGGGCGCTCACGGGCGCTGATTATTTGTCGCTGCATGCGAATAGTCTAGGTACAGGCTGGGTCAGAAATAATAACGTCGATGCCGGAACGGCCGACAAGAGCGAAGATTCAGCGGACAGCATTCATCTCACTCTTTCCAGGATGCATGAGAGAATATCGATCAAGGACTGTCTTTACGCGGTGATCCCAGCTATGCGCCGATTCGACCCTCCTTCGCCCATTTTCAGCGATTGCACTGCGAGCCCTTTCCTCCCCCAGATATCTCTTGATTTGTTCAACGGCCTCGCTTGCGTCGTCGAATGCGGCGCAGTCGACGTCCTCTTCAAATAGCTCTTTGAGATCTGGGGTACGCCGATGAAGCATAAAGCCTCCACAGGCGGGTATGTGGAATGTTCGCGACGTGATCAGGTCGCCACTCGAGGCTCCCGCAACTCTCTCATGCACCAGAGCCAGATTGATTTTCGAACCGCCTACGCCGAGCGCATAGGCCGGACCGTAAATATCACGGTGTTGAATAAACGGAGCAAGGATCGAGTCCCTGGTAACATTCTGCCAGCGGCTGCCCCATATTTTTATGGAGAGATCGGGTAGCGCGGTAGCAATCGCGGTAAGAACTGCTTCTTTGTCTGCGGACCATCCGCCAATGAAAGACAAGTCGCACGCGTACTGGCTCTCTTCTTCTGCGGAATCTGGACTCCTTGGCTTATGTATGTCCGGGTCGTATCCATGTGGTAAATAGGAACAGTTCTTGACAGAGAATATATCGGCCAGATCGCGGGGACCAAAGCTCTTCGTCGTAAAGATCCAGTCATATTCCGGAATTGCTTTTGGAATATATGGACCATGGGCAAACATAGAAACGTCAGGATAATAGCAAATGCAAAGAGCTCCCAGGCCCTTAAGCTTTCTGATGCTCTCAGCATAGATCCACTGACCCTTTACAACCAGTACAAGATGTGGCCGGAACGAGGCTGCCAGTCGAATGAGGGCGGCGTTGAACTCCCATACTGCTGGTTTCCGAATCAGTTTGCCAACAATTCTCATGGGAATCGATTGCCACGCAAGAGGCAGAAATTCGCCTTCCACAACGCTATGAACACCGACTCCCAGCCGCGCAAGAGCATTTGCGGCTGAGAGACCGGTGCAGCCAGTCCAGTTCTGACGAATAACGATAACGCGAAGAGAAGAGTAATCCATTAATTCTGCTTTCCGAGAACCACCAGTCCTAGAGTACCGATGCATCCGAAGCGCGAAAGAAACCGGAGGCCATGGTACTTATCAAACGAAGATTCAAAATACCGCGGCCCTGACAATATCTCGAACCCAGCCCTGGTAAAAACCTCTCGAGCTCCGGGCCACGTCCAAACGTTATATTGGAATTTCAGGTGCGGATGACTCTTCCGCTGGCTCAGTGTATAGAGCCTCCAGAACGAGCGTGCATTGGCGTAACTCAGTATCACTGCGCCACCTGGTCGCAACGCGGTAAAAAACAAACGAAGAGTTTCCAGCGGCTCTTCAATATACTCAATTACGCTTGAACATATAATGCCATCCCACGCGCCTGGATCGAAGAGGCCGGGGAATTTACAAATCAAGTGAAACTGAACATTGAAGTTGCCCGTAGAGATGCTGCTCGCGGCATTAAGCATTCCCTGCGACTTATCCACACCGACAACGTCATATCCTTTCCGCCCGAGGGCGAGTGCAATCCGTCCTGGACCACAACCATAATCAAGCACACGCCCCCCAGATTTGACATAACGGCTCGACATTCCAGTAAACAGGTTCCCACGGATATAGGATCCAGTGCTGATCTGAGCATCGGTTCCGCGGGCGAATGCTTCCGCGGTTTGGTCAAACAGTTCCACGTTGTCGTTTGCTGCTGATCTCATGCTGGACAGCCTCGTTGTAGATCACTGCCTCTGGTGCAACCTGGAGTGCCACCATGGGCACGGGGAACGGGTCTGCACGTCTTATCAAACTCATCAAGAGCTAGCATGACTTCGCGAGCAAATATATCGATTAGTATGGCACCCATTCCGTCGGCACTGTGTGGAAGAATTTAACCAATTCCGGCGTGCATGCAACGTAGTTTGCCTCGCAATACGTCTCCAATTCCCAGTGCCACTCGGGGTATAACTGGATTGCATCGCCTGTAATCTTACCGATGGAGTAGCCGATTGGCTTTAGATACTCAAACGCGTCCCGAAGAAGTCGCCGTTCATAAATCCATCGATGGTTGTACTCAAACTGCACAACATCTATGGAATGCGAACGCAACATACTATCGGCTCCGAATAACACCAGTAGGTCGTGCCCTTCTGTATCTATTTTCAAGAGGTCGATGTGTAGGATATGATTCTCACGAGAATATGTGTCAACGGTCGTCAAGGTGACCATCTCAGTATCTGTAGAGTCCTCGGAATGACTGTCCTGAGCGACGATGGAGCCAATTCCGGAAACTGAGCCAGGCACAACAAACCTGGATTCGCCAACATGGTCTGTACATGCCATGTTCACCGGAATCACAGATTGCAAATTGGCAGTCCGTTCTTGAAAAATGTCAAATATTGTTGCAGATGGCTCAAAAGCGTGTACTACCACATTCGTGCTCCGCTGCTTCAATAGCGATGCTGTCCAATCGCCGCGATGTGCTTCTATATCGAATACGATGCAATGTGGGGTGTGTTGTAAAACAACACTCTGTATGTAATACTCACCGTTCGTAGCTGGCTCGTTGAGAACGTCAAAACGGGCCTCATACATGAGGAACCGGATAGTGCGATAGAAGTATCTCTGTCCCACCAGTGAACGAAAGACACGAGCAACTTTCCTGACCGGTGAGTTTGAGCGCATAGCCGGAAACATCTCCTTTTCGGGGTCGGACCCTATCCTAGGGTTGGGTCAAACAAATTTCCGCGCCGTCGCCTGCCGATCTGATCCTGCACAACTTGGGCGCGGGCCGCTATCCCCGGACGTAGACCAGATGGTCTCAACAGGCGGCCAAGAAGGGTTCTGAAAGCCTTCATTTCGAATATATCTCGCAATACACACAATACACGGTCGGCGAAGCCGCATTCCATTGATTGTGATAGGCCCGCAAATCAGACTCTTCGGATCCACCGCTGTTTGTCTTCATGCTCGCCGGCGACTTCTGCCCCGTATGATCGAGTTTGCCCGGACCAGGAGCAGATATGCCCGAGCAGCTGCAACAAATCCCGCGTGTCGTCCCATCTCAATAAGTCTCCGCATTGGCCGGCCTTGGTAATGGCGCATGCGCGCCTCCCAAAACATGTGCTCCAGAAGTGGTTGGACACGGGCACTCGTGTCGTCAAACTGGTGGTGGACAACTTCTCGACTTGTCACTGAGATCAGTGGGGCGTCGACGTAGCAAACATCAAATTCCTCAGCGAGCCGCATCCACATGTCGACATCCGCCCAAGGCCCATAACGCTCGTCAAAGGCCCCAACTTTGTCCAATGCCGTTCGCCTTATCATTGTGGTACCGTAGACCGGCGAGCCAAAGCGCCAGCGTTTGAAGTAGATATCCTCCAGGAGGACGGATCCCGGAAAGGACCGAGCTAATGGTTCGCGGCTTACCGTTGTCGGCCGGCCTTGGGAATCGAGTGCTTGATAGGCATTGAACACAAATGCGGCTTTTGGGTTTTCGTCGAGACAGGCCTTCCACTCTGAGAGCAGAGAGGGGTCGTACACGTTGTCGTCATGGAGAATTGCTATATAGTTGGCCACAGAGTCCAGGATACCCAAAGTCATATTCTGAGGCATTCCGACATTGTGGGACCGCCTATGATAACGGATACGGCCGTCCTGTAAGGCCCAACGCCGGCACACCTGTTCGGTGTGGTCCGGGGACGCATTATCGGCGATGATCAGTTCAAAATCAGTCATGGTCTGAGCAAGAATAGCTCCAATAGTTGCGTCTAATAAGTGAGCGCGGTTATAGGTAACAAGAACTACGCTTACGCTCGGCCGGACAATGGTCATTGGGAATCCCTGAGCAAATGGTGTTGAGGGTTATTAGCCGGCATGTGTACCGTCAAGCGATTGGCCTGAGGAAATATCTACGTTTAGTGAGTCAACTGTTGAGAGTTTGCCTCGGCTAAACCACATCTCTCTCAATCAAGAAGAGAACGCAGCCCGTTCTCCAGCGATATGCAGGGCTGCCAGCCGGGAACCGTTGGGCCGGCCCAGGGAAGCATGACCTCGCGTTCGCGATATGAGCGCGCCCCCCAGACGATGGGCAGAGAGTGCCCAGCAACCTGCCCGAGCGTCTCGACCACGGCGCGAAGTGTTCTGCGCTGGCCTCCACTGACGGAGTAGATGGCGTTGCCCGGCTGGCTGGGGTCGGAGGCAAGCTCCGCAGCGCGCAGAAAAGCGCGGCAGATATCGTCAACGTGAACCAGATCCAGAACCTGCTCGCCGCCAGACATAGCGAGCGGCTCACCGGTGCGCAGGCTGTCGAGCAGAAGGGTGAGCAACTTGCGCCGCGTATCGCCGGGGCCGTAGCTGTCAAACAGCTTCAGCGTAACGGCTCGCACGCCGCCCGTTTCAACGTAATACAGCAGAATGTCCTCAAAGGCCTGCTTGGTGGCAGCGTAGAGATTCACCGGCAGGTACGCGTCCCCTGCAAAGTTCTGCCAAGCTGTGCCTGCGTTGACCAGCGAGTGAATGCCAGCGTCACGCATCGCTTCAAGAAGCTGGGTGCCCAGCAGCACGTTGGACGAGATAAGCGGCTCGATCTGTTCCGCCGTGTGCTGCACCAGAAAGAGGGACGCAAGATGGAAGACCGTATCCGGCCGAAAGTCGGCAACCGCGCGCATCACCTCGGCAGTCTGGCCGGTATAGAGAAAACTCTGCGTTGGCGCTTCGGTCGACTGGCTTTGCCTACGTGAGAGAACTGCAATCTCCCACCCGGCGGTGTGCAGGTGGCGAACCAGGTGGCGACCGATGAAGCCCGTGGCCCCGGTGACCAGTGCGCGCGCAGAATAGGAGGAAGAAATGGGCATCGGTGGGTCAGAAGGTGAACGGGTTGTCAAAATCTTCCAGGGCCGGGAGACTGCGATCGCGGTCGGATATGATGGGATCGGTCAAAGGCCAGAGGATACCAGCTGAGTCCCAGCGAATACCCGCATCGTGTGCGGGAGAGTAGACAGTGGTGAGCTTGTAGTAAAGCAGCACCTCCGAGCCAGTCACACAAAAGCCATGCGCAACCCCAGCCGGAATATAAAGCGCGTTGGACTGCATGCTGCTTAGGTTGACGGCGATGTGCTGGCCGTAGGCGGGAGAATCCTTGCGCAGGTCAACCGCCACGTCAAAGGCGTTGCCACGCAGACAGAGAACTACCTTATCGTGGCCCATCGGAGGCGTCTGAAAGTGGAGACCGCGGAGCGTCCAAGGAAGCGAATAGGTGACGTACTCCTCGGCAAACTCAGTTTGCAGACCGAGATCCTGCCAAAGTGGCTTGTGGAATATCTTTGCGAAAAAGCCACGTGGGTCGCGCGTGACCGTGGGACGCAGCTCAACGCAGCCGGGAATAATGGTAGGAACGACGCCAATGCGGGGGCGGGGGAGGGTGAGGGGATCAATGAGATCGTGAGCAGTCATTCTGAGTGTGAGAGATCTCCTCCATGTCGAGAGAATACAACAGTTGGGATACCCTGTTCGTCACCAGCGAGACCGCGGTCAAGACTCATATCTGGATCGCAGTATCGTTGATGTGCTGAATTCAGCATCCGATGCGTTCCTGCAGAATCCGGTGAAATAACTCCGCTGTGCTGCGTGCTGAATAGGGCATGGCGAGTGGACGGTTGATGCTGGCATGGATAGAGAATTGCTCTGGTTGATGGATATAGGACTCGATGCGCTCCAGGAATTGCTCCGTCGTCGGCGCGCAACTGAATCCGTTCCTGCCATCCTCAATAAGCTTGCCTATGCCAAGCACCTTGTCACTGACAATAATACCCATGCCAGAGGCCATCGCCTCTAAAATGGTAAAGTTCCCGTTGCTGAAATGAGCGGGCAGGATCAGGATGTCACAGCTGGCATAGACTTTCGGTAGATCCGACCACGAACTCAGATCGTCGAGGAAGCGGACCTTGTGCTCGATGCTCAACTCGGCTATCCTAGCCCTGCACCGGTCTCCGAGTTCGCCTGCTGCATTCATGACTAGCCTGGATCCGGGATACTTCCTTTGCATTGCCGCAAATATCTCAATTGCGCCGAGAGGATTGTAGATCTCGGTCATGCGGTTGGCAAAAAAGAGTGTATAGGATTCCTTGGCTGTACGCAGCGGGTGTTCAAAGTAGGCATCAATATCAACCGCATACTGGACCTCAACAACCTTGTCGCCGAAGCGAAATTCGTCACGGAACTGTTCAATAGCGTCGGCAACGGTAACGATAACCAAATCCAGATCTCGGTAGAGCCACCGCAGCAACCGCCATGTGGCAGTGCACTTCCTAAGATTTCCACGGGAATCACGCGAGCGCTCAGTAAGAAGAATGGTTTTCTTCTTGTGTCTTTTGGCCCAACGGTAGGCCAGATAGTTGCTAGGAATTGAAAGACCTCCGAGCAACACAATATCTGGGTCGAACGCTTCCAGCTTCTTTTTTAGATCCAATGCGAGATATCGATCTGCCAAAAGTCCGGAGTCTGAAAAAAGCACTCGTTCCAGCACTTCACATGATTTTCCAAGATCAACCCTCCACCATCGCCCACGAGTGCGATCCGGATGCTCGTAGAACCAGAATCGAGACTCGTAATATTCCTGTAGAGAGTCGCAAAATCTAACCTGATACGGTACTGCGATGGAACTGATAAAGACAAGTTTATTAACTTTCTTCATGGGAATCCACCGGAGCAGATTGCAGTTTACTGCGGAACGCCGCTTCCAGAAGCAACAGATTCCTCTGTCGCTCACCGATGGGCCGTGCCGGCACACCCGCATAGATTTTAAACTGCTCACACCGGCCCTTAACCAAGCTGAGAGAGCCAACCGCTGAACCCATGTCCAGATATGCCCCAGGCAGGATCACCGAGCCGGAGCCAATAATGACATGCTTCCCGAGAAAGACATCCTCATGGACAACACCGGTAAAGGCTGGCGGAACCATGGGATTGGTCATATGCATCCCGGTGTAGTCATCATTGCTGGAGTAGATGGAGACACGGGAGGAGAGATTAGCAAAGTCGCTAATCGTAATCTTCTCTTCTCCAATTAGCGAGCAGTACACAGCAATGTGGATATAGTCGTGGATCTCAATGCCACCCTTGCCTGCAGAGAGAACACAGTAATCATCGATGCGCACATGATTGCCCAGGGAGATGCAGCTACAATTATACAAAGCTACCTTGTCGGATATCCGGACGTCCTCGCCGACGGAGGCGAATCCTAGTGCATCGATCTCACTACGCAATAGAATCGCCATCAGCAGCGCCCTCGGCGCACGACCTCGATGACCCTGTCCTGATCTGCCCGGGCAAGGCCAGGATAAATCGGAAGGCAGATCACCTGCTCAGCCACTTCTTTTGCCACGGATAAATTTGCCGGGTTTGCCGAATTCAGTCCCCGGTACATCGGCATATCGCTAATGAGAGGGTAAAAATAACGCCGCGCATGTATTTCCGCCTGCCGCAGAGACTGATAGAGACCATCTCGCGTCAGCGAATATTCCGGCTTAACCAAAACAGGAAAATATCCATAGTTTCTGGTAGCATTTGATGGCTCCGAGAGAATTGCGATTCCTGGCACATCTCCGAGACAATCGCGATAATACTGGTCGACAATTCTGCGCTTGGCAATCTCGAAATCAACATATTTTAGCTGAAGCATGCCGAATGCGGCCTGTAATTCATTCATTTTGCCATTGATTCCTGGCGCTACAACGGTTACCTCATCGGCAAAGCCGAAGTTTTTGAGGTAATCAATTCGCTTCTTCGTCTTGGTGTCTCCACAGATGATTGCTCCACCCTCGATGGTATTGAATACCTTGGTTGCGTGCATGCTTAGGATGGATAAATCACCGTGTAAGAGCACGCTTTCTCCGTTATATCGGACGCCAAAAGCATGGGCCGCATCGTAGATCACCTTTAATCCATAGATGTCTGCAATCTGCTGGATGCGCTGCACGTTGCAAGGATTTCCATAGCAGTGAACGGCAAGAATCGCGCTGGTCTGTGGCGTAATGGCTGCCTGGATCTTTTCCGGGTCCAGGTTCATCGTCTCCATATCAATGTCTACAAATACCGGCCGAATGTTGTTCCATAGTAACGAATGCGCAGTCGCTACAAAGGAGTATGGTGTCGTAATCACTTCGCCCGTGATTCTCAATGTCTGTAGAGCCGTAATCAGTGCGATCGTGCCGTTAGAAATCAGTGAAAGATGGGATACGCCCAGATATTGTGTAACAGCGCTTTCGAATTCCTGATGGAAAGGACCGTTATTGGTCAACCACTTGCTCTGCCATATCTTCTCTAGAGATCCGACAAATTCTTCCAGAGGGGGCAGAGATGGCTGAGTCACCGTTATCGGAGCATGAGCTAACACGGTAGAACTCTCCTATACAGATCGATGTACTGTCTGCTGACAGAGGTTGAAGAATATCGAACGACGTTGCGGAAACCATTCTCGATCAGTGTTTCACGATATTCTGGGTCGCTGATGATCTTCATGATTCCATGGCGGATCTGCTCGGCATCAAGAGGATCAACCAAGCAGGCGCCGTCACCAGCAACGTCACACAGCGGTGAGATGCAACTGGTGATCAGAGGGCGTCCTGTAGCCTGGGCCTCAATGATCGGCACTCCGAACCCCTCGCCCACGGAAACAAAAGACACCAAATCACAGTCAGCATATTGACGGACGATCTCTTCCTGACTCAAATCAAAGCGGTTGACATAGTCAATATGCTTGTCGTTAAGTTGGGCAGTGAGAGCCCGATCCAGTCTTCCGATAAGGACGAGTTGGCACCTGATTCCTTGCAGGGCGTCAACGAGTCTGGGCACGTTTTTATAGGGTTTAGTCCCCACCTGTAGTATGACTGGAAGCTCAGACTGGAATGGGCGTGAAATGGGCTTGAGTCTTGCGCTGAAGCAGTTGTTGATGACCTGAATTTTTTCGTTGAGAATACGGAAATGTCTAACAATATGATCTCTGGTATCAGCGGATCCAGCGGTGATAGCGTGGGCGGCACGTAGAGGCAGCCAAAACCAGATCCATCCGTACAGCCAGCGTTTCAGTCCGCGCAGACCAAAGAGATAGTTCCCGATGTCATGCACGGTTAATACCGTGCGTTTATGTGGGAGGAGAAAGGCAAAGTAGTTGATGTCACCGGTCACATGATAGATATCTGCCTTTAGCTTCCGGAGCTGCCATATGTCAGTGAGAGTCTTCCATCTAGTTCCGGCCTGATATTCGATGACTTCAACGTAATTGCCAAGTTCTTCAGCAATTGTATGAAACAACTCTTCAATACTGTAGTCCCCGGGTTGAGGGTGACGATAGATTAGTACAACTCGCATGCAATTTCCCTATATGTTTCTTGGAGCGTGTTTCATAAACATATGCGCATAGTAATCTAAAAGCAGATATCTATGAAACACGCTCTATGAATTCATAGCCTTAACATATACCGAACCCTCTGATCTTTCGAACAGATTGAGATCCAGAGGGTCGCTGAGCTTCCAATCGTTAGTAGGAGTTTGACCGCAACCGACGTTAATTCTAAGTTTATCCATCTTGACTCCTAAATCGCGTGCGAACCCAACTCATTCCAGGCAGGCTCCAATACCACTGTCGAGAGTTCATCGCAGCACCGACAATCTCTGTCACAAGTTTCTTCCTTTCATCCTGAGCGTCCATCTCGTCCCAAGCAGAGATTATAAACACTGCTATTAACGCCACGACGAGAGATAGCAAAGCGCCTAACATCACTATGGACCTTCGGACAGGGGATGACTTGTGCTGTGGCACGTTGGCCGCGTCTAAGACGCGAACGGTGGGAATCTCCTTTGCCTCTTGGACCCTGGCTGCTTCATATTGCCTGGTCAGGGCATCCCACAGCTCCTCTTCGACACGCACCCTACGCTGCAAATCGGAGTAAGTAACCCCCAGAGCAGGTAATTCGCTGACAGAAGGGTAGCCAGAATCGTTCGCGCCAAGTTTGTGTTCTTCGTTCGTCCCCATCATCGTATCTATCTGGTGCTGAAGCTCTGCGATGCGCGCGCGCGCAGCACGTATCCTGACATTGTCTACCGAGTAGCTCTGTTGCAGACCGGCAAGTTCAGCATGGGCAGCTACCAGCTCGTCTTGTAATCTGAGCCCGGAATCCACCATCGCCCTGCCCTGCGAAGGAATGTCAATCGTTCTGCTTTTCGCCGAAAACTGGCTAAGAGCCTCCGCGGAATTATCGAGATCCAGCTTGATTTCCTTTAGCCGATCTTCTAGAAAGATTCGCTCCCGTCGAGCGGCGGAAGTGCTGTTGTTATTCACAACGCGATCTAGTTCTGTAACGTATCCCTGTGCAATGCTCGAAGCGAGAATGGGGTTGTCAGCATTAACACTTACGGTAATAATTCCGCTCTTTAGATCATTTTGTATCGTGGTATCGGCCGCCAATCGCCGACATGCATCCTCGATGAGGGGCGCCTTATAATGGTGAACAAGGTCGAGCTGTTTCACCAAACCCTCCTGCACAGTACGACTCCCCAGAATACCGACGAATACCGTTCCCGTGGTTCTGATTCCCAGTGCTGCGCTGCCAGTAGTAGCTGCAGTTCCAGTCGATGAGAGTAGGTTCAATAGGTTGGAATTGGAAGAGGTGCTATCCGGAGGCATCAGAGTTGTCGTTGATGTATACATCACTGGCAGATGAAAAGCATATAGAATCGAGATCAGAACGCCCGTGGCAAGAAAGCCAAAGACCATCTTCCGCTTGGCCCAGCACAATAGTAGGAAGCGGGCGATTCGCAGGCTAATAGCTTCGCCCACTTCCGCGACGCTAGCCGATTCTACGCCATTTGCCTGAGTACCTGGTTCCAGCCCCGATGTTGCATTTTGAGGTTCGTCCATTTGAGAGTCACTTTCTGCGATACTATGCAGTACCAAATCGCCGCCTGACAGGTGGGTCTACCGTTGCACTTATAGGCTATTTCAAGATAATTCTTTCTGCCTATTGCGCACCGCGAACTTCGCTGTTTATATTTGCAAGCCTGTACCCAGGGCGTTCGTAGCGCGGGGAGACACGCTCTGCGTTGTTAGAAGGTTCCGGCGATGGCGATGGGCAGGGCGGCGGTGGACATGATCTGCGCCGCACCCATGACGTTTTGCCAAACTTGTGAACCGCCAACTATCTTTTCGGGAATGAACACGGAATCGCCGGGCCGCAATCGGAGGTTCATTAAATTATTGCCAGTCCAGATACTTCCATGCGGCACGATTGACCCATCGGCACGCAAGACATATATGTATTTCTTGTTGCCATATGGTGTCGCACCGCCGGCCTTCCGTAAATACCAGCCGACATCCCTGCCCGGCACATAGCTTATTGCTACTGGGTTATATACCTGTCCGCTAACCATCACGAAATTAGGCCGCTTTGGAATGACCAGCGTATCTCCTGCTCGTAGTTCAATGTCCGCCGATGTGTTTTCCCATTTGCTGATGTCCTCAGAGATATTTATCACCATCCGACCGCTAGCGGGCCGGCTACGAAGCGTTGTGAGAACCTGGTCGCGCTGTTGCTGGAGCGACTGTTGCGTTGTTGCCTGGTCCTGTGTGGACATCGCCCCTGGCTTGAAGCTGATGGGCGTGGTTTCAATTCGTTGGATCATCTGCTGGCGGGCCTGCTCGCCCAGTTCGCGAACCTGAACACGCTCCAGGACGGCGGCGACCGGATATGCATCCTCGCGGAAGCCGCCGGCACGCTTTATCGCCGAACTAAGGCGCTCTCCCTGTTCAATTCCGTAGCTACCGGCGTGCTCGACCTCTCCGGTTATCGAGACCGAAGCACCAATGTCCTGCCATCCGGCCAGTTGTCGAATACTGACGACGTCGCCTGGTTTTAGCGCCACGTCGGAATTCTTATCGCCATCCAGCGCCTTTTCGACAGCGACACTGCTATGATCGACCAGAACCTTCTGATCATTCTGCACCACATAGCTGGAAAGGTCGGCTTCGCCGCGATAGGCGCTGCGCGTAAAGCCGCCCGCAATTCTCACCAGTCCCGCCACCGTCATACCTTGAGACATCGGATAACTGCCGGGGCGAAGGACATCTCCTTCAATAGACACTTTGGGAGAATCGATCTCGTAGCGGCTGTAGATGCGGATTAGATCGAACGGCTGAAGTGGGATTGCATTGTTCCCGATCAGCACGTCCGGCAAATTGATGCTGATAGTCTCCGGCCGGAAGTCCGGCGGCTGCAGGCGAATGAGTTCCGCGTGGTCGGCGGGTTCCGGCATGATGTCCTGGTACGACTTCAACAGATCGTTGATGGTCATGCCATCGCGGTAGGGGTACTTGCCCGGACGGTAGACATGCCCCTCAAGATAGACTGCCTGCTGGTTGTAGGGCAGAATCTGCGAGATTACCACGTCGTCCCCTGCCTGCACCTGGAAGCCGGCGATCTCCTTTTTCACCGCGTCCGCATCCCCCGGAAGCTGCAAATTCAACATGGTGCGTCGTTCGTGGGCTTCAATTCGCCCCACGTTGATCTGCTTCAGGCTCGCCGAAATCAGCACGCCCCCCGCAAGATCTAGAACTTCGTTCAGTCCTTTTTCTCCGTTCAGCTCGTAGATAGCGGGGCGATGCACCATTCCTTCCACCGTAACCTGCGGACCGACAGGAGGCACCAGGATGGTGTCGCCCGGCAGCAGACGGTCTGTGTTGGAGCGGACGCCATGCAGCAGGAAGTCGTACAGGTCGATCTGTCGGACCAGTTGTGTGCCGCGGTACTGCCTGAGGATGCGCAGCGACCCGCGGCTGGTCGGGCCACCGGCAGCGTACAGGGCGCTCAGCGGCGTGGACATCGAGCTGACATCGAAGGCACCGGGACTCTGAACATCGCCCACCACATACACGCGAACAGTGCGCAGCCGGCCCAGGGAAATTTCAACATGCTCCCCCTGAAACTGCGTATTGAGGGCCTTCTGGATGGCACTCTGCGCCTGGGCGATGGTGAGTCCGTCGAGGGTGATCGTGCCCGCCTCTGGAAGCGCAATCTGCCCCTGGCGGTCGATCGTCAGGCTCAGGCGATCCGACCGGCCGCCCCACATGTTCACAGCAATGTTGTCCCCCACCCCAAGAACGTAGTCGGGACCGACAGGAAGATCCATCGGCAATTCGTTCGCATTTCCCGTACCGAGAATAAAAGCATCGCTACCGAAGCGCCGCAGCGTTCCTCCAGCAGATGGAATCTGCGTGTAAAGATCATGCAGCGAGGGCATATCTCCATAGGGACTGGACCGCTGAATAACCTGGGGAACGTCCGGCGGTTGCGTATTTAGGTTGGGTAGTATCGCTAGGTGCCTGCGCGTCTGGGCTGCGTCTGCAGCTTTTGTGGCATTGCTCTCCGGAGTTGCGTTTGTGCTGTATCCAAGCTGATTGAGATTCGTCGTCACTTGGGCACGCAGGTTGGCATCCTGCTGGATTCGGTTGTACAGTGCATCGTCGCTGATGGTGCTCGGGTCCACTCCCGTCTGCTGCGCAATCATGGCCTTTATGGTGGCCATGAGACCCGGCTGTTGTTGCAATATGGCGATGATTTGCTCTGCGGACATCCCAGGCTGAACTGCTGCCTGGGCATTGTCGCCCTGAGCAGAGGAAGCCTGGGCAGCAACACACTGGTCGGTAGCCTGGCCACTGCTGCCCGTTGCAGATGCTTGACAACTACTATCCGAGCCGGAAGCTGTCCCACCAGCATTCTGAGCAGGCAGTGAATTACACAGTAGTGCAACAGCAACTGCGGTATACAGCAGCAAGCCGACTCGGCTGCGACGCCACGTGGAGCCGGAATTCCCCTGGTTATCAAGCACTACTTCGCTCATCTGTTGACCTTTTGAAACGTAATTGGGATCATCCGCATTTGTGGTTTGGCGAGTAGCCAGTCAAACCCGCACGAATCGAAGCATGTAACCGCATCCATTCCTATGCGAGTCTGCTGATGCAACACGTCAGTTGACACGGGAATACGGTATGAGGCTCGCCGATAAAACACTCTCGACTTGTTCAGAAGGCACCGGAATTTTGGCCGGTTTAACAAGGTTCGACTGTACCTGCTTGGCGGCCTTCTCTATCTTGGATCCGGGACTGTAGCCCGGAACCAGTTCCTTGAGCATCCGCAAGAGACTGGTGATGTCTTGTTCCTCAACAACTTGCTGTAGCCGATGCATGATTTCCTTGATTTGCTTGTCATCGAGTTGTTGTTTGCAGATGTAGCTACTGATCTTGCTGTGCGAAGTACGAACCAAAGACTCATGCTGTAGGTTCAACTCTTCAAACAACTTCTCACCTGGACGCACTCCCGTAAACTGAATCTTGATGTCCTGGTCCGGTTGAAGCCCGGAGAGCAGAATGAGATTCCTGGCAAGATCGACGATCTTGACTGGTTCCCCCATATCGAGAACGAAGACCTCTCCGCCCTCGCCGATCGAGAACGCCTGCAAGACCAGTTGGGCAGCCTCTGGAATGGTCATAAAATAACGGCGCATCTCCGGGTGGGTGACAGTCACCGGTCCGCCCGCGGCAATCTGCTCCTTGAATATCGGGACCACGCTTCCATTGCTCCCCAGCACGTTGCCGAAGCGCACTGAAACAAATTTTGTGCCGCACTCCTTCTGGCAGGCGCCAATCAGCAACTCGGCCACGCGCTTTGTAGCGCCCATCATGCTGGTCGGACGCACCGCCTTATCGGTGGAGATCAGCACAAAATCCTCCACTCCATGTCGTACCGCCGCACGGGCCACCTGCCATGTGCCAAGGATATTGTTCTCGACCGCGGCAAAGACGTGCCTCTCCATCATGGGAACATGCTTGTAGGCGGCAGCGTGATAGAGAATCGAAGGTTGATGGCGCAGCATTACCCGCTGCAACGTGTCGGCCCGGGTGATATTACCAATCTCCGAATGAAACTCCAGATCGGGAAAGTTTCTGCCCATCTCCCTGCCCAAGTGGAAGAGTGGGGTCTCCGCTTCATCGAAGCCGATGAGAGCTGCCGGGCGGAACCGGGCGATCTGACGGCAGAGCTCCGATCCGATCGAGCCCGCGGCGCCGGTCACCATCACAACCTTTCCCTCGATGCGCTCGCGAATGCTCTCCTGGTCCAGATGGACCGGCCTTCTGCCGAGGATGTCTTCGACGGCGACATCCCGGATCTGTTTACCCAACTCCGTGCCCTGAATGAGGTCTCCCAAACCCGGCACCATCTTGTACTCCGCTCCGGCATCAAGGGCCAGCTTCAAAATGCGCACCATCTGAGGCCCAGTCGCGGAGGGGACCGCTATCAGCACTCGCTTGATAGCGTGCGTTCGCACCGCCTCGGCGAGGGCTTCTCCGGTTCCGAGCACAGGTAAACCCTGCAAGATCAAGTAGGCCTTCAACGGATCGTCATCAATGAAGCCAACGACCTCGCACATCAGAGACTTGTTTTGGCGAAGCTCCCACAGCAGTGCCTGCCCTGCTGTGCCGGCACCATAGATCAGCGTCCTGGTCTGCACCCCTTCCGCGCCGTTCGCCCTGCGCGAGGTGTGAATCAAGCGAACAGCCAGCCTTGCCCCCAGAGTCAACAAGCAGCAGAGCAGCCAATCGAGAATATACACAGAGCGCGGCATTCCCCATGGTCCAAGCAGAACGAACAGGACCACTCCGCCTAGAACTGATCCCACAGAGTTCGCGACCACAACCCGCACGGCATCGTAGGTGGATGTGTATCGCCAATTCCCCCGATTCAGCTTACCGGAGACAAAAGCCACCGACTTCGCGACGCCCCAGACACAAAGCCCAACCTTCATCGCGTGGAAGTACTGTGCAGGCACCGCTCCGTCAAATCGCAGCTCGAACGCACAAAGACCGGAAAGAACAAATGCAGCCAGATCCAGAAGATTAACAAGAACACGATGCCGGATAAGCTTCCCGCTATAGCGTCGCGCTGGAAGCGGTTTGGGGGACATTGATTTCTCCTGTGTTCGTATCCTACTACCTACCTATCGCCATTTCCTATCTCTATGAAACAATGGTCAATATAAGCAATAACCCACTGCAGCGGAAGCTTCCGGGCAGCGAGTCATATCTGATTGGAATTCAGTGGCTCCAGTTCCTCTCCGTCGACTTCTATGGCGAAACTTTGCATGATGGAATCCAAAGTGAGCACTACACGAAAGCTGTACTTCATACGCACCACAACCCCCTCCATCCCGGCAAAGGCGCCGGACCGGATGCGTGCACGCTGCCCCACCTTCAGAAGCGGGTGGGGTTGCGCATTGCGCTCAGAAAGACCGGATCGAAGTGCATCAATCTCGGATGCCGGCAAGGATGCCGGTTCGCCCCCCCTGCCACCCACCACTGACAGAACGCCTGGCACTTCCAGCACACGCACGCGCTCGTTCCGTTGGATGCAAACAAAAATGTATCCTGGAAACAATGGAAGATCCAGTGTGACCCTCGATCCGTCGCTCCATTTGCGCTGGGTGCGGTAGAGGGGCAGATAATGCTCAATCTCCCGCATTTCCAGTTGCTGATTCACACGCTTTTCATGGCGTGGAGACGTGTAGGCTGCAAACCATTTCGGCGCACAAGGTGCAGTCATGCATGTCCCATCCGTGAAGGAGTCTGGGATGCAACTGCTCGCTTGAACTATGCCCTGATTCCACGTTTCAGACAAAGCTTCGCTATCCTCACTTGGGTGAGCCGTTTTCCACACCCCCCTCGCGGATGCAAGGAAACTATCAAGAAAAGAAGTTGTGGGCCCATATCGTAGGGAGGCAACTTCATGCTCTGCTCTCACCCGGCGAGGGTACGAACGGTGTTTGAACACTATAGCATATGGCTCTCTAGCAGGACAGCGGTGAAACCTTGTCCTACAGATCAACGTCATCGAGGCCAGCCGTAACGCCGGCGTCAGGCGCCTGCACTCACCCAGCTGACGCCACACCACTGGCCTCGAAGAAGGCATCCACCGCGTTTGGGAGGTCTTCCGCAACCACTTGAGCACGCCTCCTACCCCAGAACGCTAATTGGAGGACGTGACCGCTGCCGGCTTCGGCCTCTGCGTCTGGAGTGGAATGGAGCGTGGGATCAGCACCACAAATGGCACTCTCGTCTGAGAAAATTGTTCGCGAGTCTCTTCCTGTATGAATGGTGGAGCGTGGTCACCCACAATCACGAAGACGGTGGGCCGCAGCCCCGGCCTGAGCGCGAGGCGGGCAACACTCTCATGCACTCGACGCACCAGCGTAAACCAGGAGCATAGTTGCTCCTGCCGGTCAATTCCTGCCGCGGCACATTGCTGGAGAGGAATGTTCTTGCCCAACCGCGGCACCGGAAGATGGGAGTTGAGCGTGACCCAGTGAACGAAATCCGGTTTCCCGTCCCGATGCGTCAGGAGCCGGTCACCGATCCATTGCGCAACGTCCGCATCGCATATACCGGGAAAAGCGCCGTTGCACATGGTCGCCCCATCGTGCTTGAGGTCCAGCAGAAAGGCGCTGTCCTCAAATCCGAACCGTTTGTACCATTCCCAGCGGCGAAACATGCCCGGAGCGTACCCATGCACGGCAAGCGTTCGGTAGCCGACGTTCTTCAGCCGTGCCGGCCAGCACTCGGCAAAGTACGCATTCGGCCCGGAGAAGCTGGAGATCCCCTGCGTGTCTCCACAGAGCTCCCTCGTCTCACCCGAAGTCGTACCTCCGGCAAACTGCACGCTCCCCGTCTGCACGCGATAGAGATTGACCATTGCGGGATTGCGATACGGCTGCACCTGCGCCTGGTTGACTCTGTCGTCCTTAGCCAGCCCCCAGGATTCGGTAAGCACCAGGATAATATCCGGCTTGCTGCCATCCGGCAGCTCCGCCAATGTCTGTGACAGCGCCGAACTCAACAACAGCGGTTGTTCCGGACTGCGCCTTCCGAAGTGCAGGCGCCTGTAATTGGCTAGCAAAATCGATGCCACCGGAGAACGTGTAATCAACACACCGTGCACATCTACGCCCGGCCGCTTTCCGATATGAAATATGACGAATCGTCCAAACAACAGATCGGTCGTTAGCGTAAGCAGACAGCAGACCAGCACCAGAGCGACCATGCGCTTCGCATCCTTGCGCCTATGGCCGCCGAGTGTCGCGCGCAGCGCCACCGCGACACCGATTGCATAAGCAATCAGCAGAAATGCGTATTCGATCAACCGGGGAGCGGGAAGCCACAGTAGATAGCGAATCGAGGGCAGCACATCCCTCGGCGCTATGTAGTACAAGCTCGCGACGGGCTCAACCAGGGCGATGCACATTTCCGTCGTTAGCAGCGTGATCGTCCACCATGATGGAAATAGAAACGCAATCCCAAGCAGCACTAGATATTCCAGATTGATCCAACCCCTGAAATACACCGTCGATTGGGTCGCCATACACCAGAGGAGAGTGGGCAACTGGGGGATGAGCAGCGCAGCGACCACAAACCGCCATATCCCCGAGAGCCAGCCTTCTCGTGCCGGCATTTCAGTCGGTGCGTGGAATCCAATCGGAAGCCCGGAACTGCTCATGGAGATAATCGCCCCTGTGTGTGCTGTAGCAATTCTATATGTCCGATGCGTTGGCTCTGTTATTCGAACGGATCGCCAAAACTCTGCGCATTGCCCCGACAGCATACTGTTCGTTGACGACAATCCGGGGGAGTCGGCAAATATTTCTCTGCAACTGCCCCAAGTGCACACCGCCCTTGCTCACTCAGTCCCCCCGATTGGCTTTAGCGAAATGAAGCGCGGAATCAGCACCACAAACGGAACCTTCGTCTGTGAAAATCGGTTACGTGTCTCAGACCGCATGAATGGTGGTGCATGATCGCCCACAATCACGAAGACGGTGGGCCGCAGCCCCGGACGTACTGCAAGGCTAGCGACGCTTTCATGTACGCGATGCACCAGAGTAAACCAGCTGCATAAGCTTTGCTCTTGATCAATCCCCAGCACGGAACATTGTTGCAGAAGCGAATTATCATCCAGCGCTGGCACCGGAAGGTGGGAGTTGAGCGTAACCCAGTGGACGAAATCAGGTCTCTCATCGCGATGCGTCAGCAACCTGTCGCCAATCCATCGTGCAACATCCGCATCGCAAATCCCCGGATAGGGACCACCGCACATAGTCGCCCCAGCCTGCTTGAGCTCCATCAGAAAGACGCTATTCTCAAAACCAAAGCGCTTGTACCACTGTTGGCGCTGAAACATGCCCCCAGTGAAGCCATGCACGCTAAGAGTATGATAACCATCGCTCTTCAGCCGTGCCGGCCAGCACGCCGCATAATATGCATCCGGATCCTTGAGGCTAAAATATCCCCGTGAGTCGCCACAGAGCTCCCGCGTCTCACCCGCCGAAGTAGCTCCAATAAACTCCTCGCTGCCGGTCTGTATGCGATAAAGATCGCCAACCGCGGAGTTGCGATACGGTTGCATCTCAGCCTGATTGATCCGGTCGTCATTGGCCAGCCCCCACGATTCGGTGAGCACCAGGACAACATCTGGTTTACTGCCCGCCGGAATCTCCGCCAGTGCCTGCGAAAGTTCCGAACGAAGCACCTGCGGCTGTTTGGGATTGTTTGTGCCAACACGATGCAGAACCGATCTGATCATATGATGAGCTGGGGTTAGTAATATCGATATGATTGGCGAACGAGTAATGTACAGTTCGCGTCTATCAGCATTTCCAGGCCTCAGACCATTATGTAATCCTCCGAACCGACCCAGGGAAATATCGGCCACTACCGAAAGCAAACAGCAGAGGAGCGCCAGAGCAACCATACGCTTCGCGTTTCTGAGCCGATGGTCCCCAAGAGTTGCGCGCAGCACCACCGCAACCCCGACTATGTAGACCAGAAGAAGGCAGGCATATCCGATAAGTCGATGCGCGGAAATGAACAGTAGATAACGAACAGATAGCAGCGCATCATAAGGGGTGAAGTAGAAAAAAAACGCGATTGGCTCAACCAAAGCGATACACAGCTCCAGGGTCAGCAGTGTGATCGTCCACCAGGACGGGAATAGAAATGCAATTCCAAGCAGCACCATATATTCCAGGTTGATCCAGCCCCTCGAATAAGCCAACGAGTGGGTCTCCCGCCACCAGATCAACGTGGGCAGCGAAGGAATCAGTAAGGCAGCCACCAGAAAGCGCCATACCTCTGAGAACCCGCGCGCTCGCGGCAGTTCACTGCCCGTTGCTTTGGGTTGAGTCTTCAGTTTGCTTAGAGTTGTGAAAATTGCCGTCTCCCGGATAAGAACTAGATTCTAATGGATTTAATGGCATGCCTTAAAAAGCAACACGCATTACTTGTGAAAGTTGTGGTTCATGCTGGCAGGTCGGCTGAAACAGCTTGTTGTAGTGTACAGTTATTCGATTACACGAACCCGTCCAGGGACACACGGAATGGCATTCATTTCAACCGGAATTGCGGCTTGAATCTCCGAGAGCACTGAAGAACGGTCCAATTCTGGCGAATCAATAACGAAAAGGAGATTCCAGGTAAGATGGAATCTCCGGATAGTAGCAGGACGCCATGAGCATCGAATCGACCGACTCGACCACAAATCAAAGATCGAAAACTGATTGGTGGACGCCTCACCTTGCTGGTCCGGTCATCACAGCTGCCGTAATTCGTATGACACTGCTAGCTGCTTCGCTTGCCCGAACTGGGACAAGCGCCATCATATATTTGGACACATCCAGCTTCATCATACCAGGACGCAACCTGCTGCTACATGGCCGGTTTATCGCGGACGGTGCGCCGGATCTCGTACGCACACCGGGTTATCCGCTCTTTCTTGCCATTACCAGCCTTGGAGGCCTACCTGCATCGGCTGTGGCAAACGTGGTTCTCTCGGTGTTCTCAGTGATTGTGGTTTGGAGGCTGGGGCAAAAGGTATTTGACGATCAACGCATTGCGCTTGGTGCAGCCTGGCTGTTCGCTTTTGAGCCGATTTCGGTTATTATGTCCGTTCTGCTTATGTCGGAGGCGCTGTTTCTGACACTCTTTCTTCTCAGCCTGGAGCGGTTCGCGGAGTTTTTACACCGGCGTCGTTTGCGGGTGCTTGCTGTGGCAGGGCTGTGGCTAGCGTCAGCAACCTTTGTACGTCCGATCACTTATTACCTGCCGCTTGCACTGGCAGTTGGATTATTTCTAGTGTTGGCGCGTATGCCAGGCCTGCGCTGGAAGGCGCCCGCCGTGCTGCTGATCAGTGTTATGCCGTGGCTGGCCGCGTGGCAGATACACAATCGGGTTGAGACCGGATATAGCGGGTTCTCAAGTGTCTCGGACATAAACCTATACTTTGATAATGCTGCTGATGTGACAGCTCGCGTGGAGCACCGGAGATGGACTGATGTACGCAATGAGTTAGGCTATACCGTGTTTGCCAATCACAGCGGGCAAAGTTATCTCTTCCAGCCTTACCTTGAGCGACATCCTGAACAGGCCGGATGGAGCCAGGGTCAGCGCCTGGCCTTCATGCACTCCCAAGCTATCGCTGTCATCCGAACGCATTACGGGGTTTACCTTCGCTCTTGTGTCGCAGACTTGTTTAAAACGGTAATCAATCCTGGCGCGAAGTATTTTGATCCACTGTTGATTCCGGGAAACCCCTTGCGCGGCGCTGGCTTTATAAACGAGGGTCCGGCACATGGCATCGCGCTCGCCAAAGCACATCCCTGGATAGCGGCTGACAGGGCCGCTTTTGGTGTTGTGATGCTGGGACTATACTTGTTTGCGTTCTATGGAATCGTCCTTGTGGCACGGGGAGTGTTCCGGGGCAGTATGCATAACGCTTCTCTGTGGCTGCTGCTGGGAACGTCGCTTTACATCCTGGCCATCACATCGGCAGGTGAGGGACCATTTATAGAAGCGCGTTTACGGTTGCCGGTCATGCCTGTCGTATGCATTCTTGCTGCCGCAGGACTCCGGCGCACGAAGATAATCGCGCACTAGTATTACGTCCCATAAATAACTTGACTAGTTTTTCCTGCACGCGGACTGTCCAGAGGAGTGCCCGACTCACTCGGTCGGGCCCTCTACCTGCTAGTCCTGTTTGAACTCCACGGTCCGAAGCCTCATCGCAACCATGGCATCTTCGGAGTCTCAGTGTGGTGAACATCTTGCACTCTAGGAAAATCAAGATTACGGAATCTGAGGATGATTCCGGCGATCCGGCTCGTGAAGGTGAGTTCGCAGAGGGCGGAATCTGTCATTAGCCACCGTTACTTTTGTCGAGAGCTGATCGAAACGCTTTCGGTGAGCGTTCCCCCAACCGGAGCTTCCGTTAAATTCCCGTATTCTCCCCCGGCGCGATCGCGACACACGCCGACCTCTCTCTGCGAGGGATTTTCAGCAAGATTCAGCGCCGAATCCGGTCGTGCGGTTGTTGGCTCATAATGCAGTTTCGGGAAGCTGGGGCCGCAAGCTGTGGCTCCAGGTCATGGGATTTCCTTGGCCGTCGACGAGCG
>Ga0302200_10001048_pt1 | contig 26593 bp, 31 predicted proteins | sample II_Bog_N3_1_FD_194585 | JGI IMG/M metagenome (GOLD analysis project Ga0302200, IMG submission 194585) | Peat permafrost microbial communities from Stordalen Mire near Abisko, Sweden - II_Bog_N3_1 | ecosystem: Environmental > Terrestrial > Soil > Wetlands > Peat | place: Sweden: Abisko... | reverse complement strand
CAATGGACCACTCGGGCAGTATAATTCAAATGGCAATCCATCTAAGGATCAGGTTTTTTCTGACACCTTAAATTGGTCTCAGGTGAAAAACGCAACCTATTACAACGTCTATGCCGAGAGTGCGGTTCCGCTGTCTTCTCCGACGCCGCCGGGTTCATCGGACAATACTCAATGGCCGGCGCAGACATTTATTGCGGGCCTTATTGGCCAAACGGTCGGCACAACTTTTGTGAATAATGGGATCGCTCCTGATTTTGCAAAGGGTATACCGCAGCACAACGCCCCGTTCTCGCGGGGCGCCATCATCGCCGCGCCAATCAAAAGCGGCGGCTCTGGTTATAATCGTCCGTTCGTGACTAATGCGACGATAACGACATCAACTGGAAGCGGCGCAGTTCTGACGCCGCTTTATACGTCGCCTGGACACAACATAGGTTCTGTGTACATACAAAATGCAGGAGCGAATTATCAATCTGGCGACACGGTTGCGATTTCCGGCGGCGGAACTGGCGCAACGGCTTCTCTCACAATAGGGTCTGAAACTGGCACATATCCTGGCGTCGTCGCATATTTCCAAGAGCGACGCGTCTATGCTTCAACGCAGAACAATCCCGATACATATTGGCTCTCTCAGGTCGGTCTATACCTGAATTTTGATACTCATTTCCCGGCCGTTGCCAGCGATGCCATCACTGGATCGCCATGGGCCGTTGAAGTGAATGGTATTCAGTGGATGGTGAACATGCCAGGCGGCCTTGTCATTTTGACTGGGCTTGGCGCATGGCAGTTGACCGGCGCTGGCGGCTCGTCGCTAAATCCTGTTCCTATCACTCCAGCGCAGCAGCAAGCCCAGCCGCAGGCGTTCAATGGCGTGTCGCCCACAGTACAACCTATCAAGATCGACTATCAGCTTATCTATGTCCAGGCTAAAGGTTCTATCGTCCGCGAGTTCACGTATCAGATTTATCTCAACGTCTATACCGGTATAGACATGACTGAGATTTCGTCTCAGCTTTTCAGTGGCTATACCATAGATCAATGGGCATACGCCGAAGAGCCATTGAAGATCATCTGGGCGGTGCGAAATGACGGCGTTCTGTTATCGCTGACGTACCTTAAGGCCGAGAATGTATCTGCCTGGGCGCGGCATGATACCAATGGTTTATATGTTGGCGTGGCCTCGATCACAGAGCCTCCTGTCGATGCCGTGTATTTGGCGACACAGCGCACTATCGGCGGCAATACGAGCTATATGATTGAGCGCATGGATAACCGCCTGTGGCAGACTGCCGAGCAAAGCTGGTGCGTTGACGCCGGCCTGACAACCGCCCTTTCGTATCCAAGCGCGACGTTGACCGCATCTAGCCCGATTGGAAAAGGGGCCATATCAGGCGTCACAAATCTTGTCGGAGGTTCTGGATATTCTGCCGGGACATATGCTGTAATCATCGATGCCAATGGAAACGGCGTCGGTTCTGGCGCCGTGGCAACTCTGTCAATTTCCAGCGGCGTTATCACGTCCGTTACCATCGCTCCTCATGGTTCAAATTATTCATATCCAACGATTGTATTCATTGACCCGGCCGGAAGTGCTGGCGGGTCTGGCGCATCCGCGACGTGCGTTCTTGATAATTCCGCGAATTTCTCAGCTTCGTTCCCTGTTTTCACTTCCGGGAATGTCGGCAACATCATCCGCATGGGTGGTGGTATGGCGAAGATTACGGCGTTCGTAAGCAGCACTGCCGTTGTGGCCAATATCCTTGTGCCGATTACAAAATTCTATCCGAATAGCGGGAATGCCAGCAGCTTTCCCATCGTCATTCCCCAACCGGCCGGAAGCTGGAGTTTGGGGACGCCTTACACGAGCATAGGCGGTCTATTCCATCTTATCGGCGCGACTGTCACTGGCGTTGCAGATGGCAATGTCATCCCGCCGCAGATTGTCGCGGCAGACGGGACTATCACGCTTTCAACGCCCGCTTCATTGGTAACGGTAGGGCTCGGCTTCACTTCGCAGCTTCAGGGCGTCTATTTTGATGCGGGCGGCCAGGCGACTTCTCAGGGGCGCCGCAAGCGGATTGCCGCAGCAACGTGCCGCTTGGAATTATCGCGCGATGTTCTCGTCGGATCGAATCAACCAGACGGCTCCGCGCTTTCGCCGCAGCAGATCGCGCCAGATTGGAGCGGACTGACGCAATTGCCAAACTTGCGTATCCCCACGTTCAATGGCATTTGCACGCCGCTTTATACGGGCGACATGCGCATTCCTGTGCCGGGAAATATGGATACGCGCGGTCAGATCGCTTTGGAGCAAAGCAATCCTCTGCCGATGAATGTATCGGCTGTTATCGCAGAGGTTCTTGATGGTGACGTCGAGGCCGGCAAGGATGGAATGCAGCCTTGCGGTGGCGGCAACGGAGTTAGCGATACGGGGTTCTACTTCCTGAACGTACCGAATGCCTCGATAGACTTTGTGGCACCTCCGGCAAGTGCTATTTCAAATACGCCAACAGCATTCGCGGGTGACGTGACGCCTGCTGGATCGCCGGTACAGATCGCATTCGGGACAAGTTCGATCACGCCGCCCGTGAGCGGGTGGGTGGATGCAGTTGTTACCGGAACATCCTGGGCCGCAACAGTAACGCCTTACATATAGGAGCTAAAGATGGCACTGCAATTCTTCGACGGATTTGACGATTATGGAACTGCCAATCAAACGGCATTCAACAATACATATGTTGTATACAATAATACGGTTTTAGGGACAATTTCTGGAGTATTTGGCGGAACTGGAATTGGTTATTACGATGGTGAAGCAGGTCAGTTTGTCAAACAATTGCCGAATCCTGTTAGTTCTGTTGTAACTGGTTTTCGCCAAATATTCACCAGCAGCGTAGGTGAGCTTAATGGTTTTACAATTTTAGATACTTCTGGAAACTATTTGGTTCAAGTGGGGGTTTCTTCAACATCAGGAGTTGCTACAGTCTCGGCGTCCAGAAATGGCTCACTTTCACTTAGGGCCTTTACTCTTCCAGGAACATCTCTTGGGACTCCCGCTTCTGTTGTTCTTAACGCCTCAACTTGGTATGAATTGGAATTATCACTTGTCGTTGGCTCTGGAACTTCTGGGTCGTTGATTGTTAAAATCAATGGAAACGTCATTTTGAATTACTCGGGAATAAACACACAAGGTAGTGCAGGGCCAACGATTGGTTTTATTGGCGCCTTTTTATCTGATCAACCAAATTCATTTATAGATGATTTCTACATTTGCGACACCACAGGTCCGGCCCCATACAACACATTCCTGACCGCCGTCGCCGGTCCTATGGGGCCGCGCGTTTACACGCTATTCCCGAATAGCAACAGCTCGGTGACATGGACCCCGTTATCCGGCAATAATTACAGTGAAGTTAACGCCAGTTCGTTCCAGGGTGATAGTTCATATGTATCATCATCGACACCAGGCAATCAGGACTTATACGGCATCCCGACGCCATTGGCCCAGATTGGTACTGTCATTGGTTCCGTTCTTGCTGTTCAGACCGCTTTTGTGGGGCGCGAAGATGATGCTGGCACGCGACAGGTTTCCGCTTCTATCGAATCTGGTTCGAGCGTTTTCCAGGGATCAACGCGAACGATGATTGCAAACTATGAAAAATATTTTGACATTTACGTGAATGATCCAATCACAAGCGCACCGTGGGCAGCGAGCAAGTTCAACACCGCCGGGCAAGTGTTTGTCGGCGTGAAATGTCAGGCATAATCCGATGGCAGATCGGGTCTCACAAAACAACATCCAGGCGCTCGGCTATACCAGTCCGAAGGCTCGCGCCAGCCAAGTGAATATCCAGGCGCTCGGCTATACCAGTCCGAAGGCTCGCGCCAGCCAAGTGAATATCCAGATTTTGTGGTGCCCTTCCACTCCGCAAACGCTATATTGCTGGGCGCGGCAAACGGATGATCCTAGTGTTTATGTCGTAACGCCCGTGCTAGTATACCCGCCATGACGGAATTTCACCTCACTGATGGCCGCGCGCATCACTGTGGACAGATCGTGCGCCGGATGCGCGCCAAGCAGCATGAGGCAATGTTGATGGTTGGCGTAAATCCACACGCCGAAATTTGGACGCGGTTTCACTCGTCATGCTATACCAAGGCATGGTTCATAGATGGAGAATTGGCCGCTCTTGGCGGCGCAGAGGGGTCCATGGGCGGTAGCGAATGTTTTGTGTGGCTGGTTGTTTCAGAAAAGTCGACAAAGCACCCAAAATCCATAGTCCGCGCCGCTCAGGGGCAGATTGCTCATTTATCTCGCTTCTACCGTGCTATAAACGCAGTGGTTATAGGTGCGGATGATCCGTCAAAGAATTTTGCCGCTTTTTTAGGCTTCTCCACGGATGGACTGGGCGCAATCTCTCGATTTGGACGCCGTAGCGTCATCAATGCCATTGACAATACGCCTGAAATCCGTATGTCGTTTGGAGAAAGCTTTGCGGTCCCGGTCAGCTATGCGGAGAGATTGAACTGATGGCGGCCATATCACCCTTGATCGGATCATCGGCTGCATCTCCCTCTTATATGAGCGGCGCCATTTCAGGGCTGAGCGGCATTGGCGCTGGTCTTCAGGCGGGCGGCAACATTGCTGGCGGCTATTACTCTGCCCAGGTAGCGCGAAACAATGAAGCAATTGCACAGCAAAGCGCCACATATGCCACGGAAGCCGGGAACGTACAGGCTCAGAATGAGGGGTTGAAGAATGCCCAGATCGCCGGGCAATTGAAAGCCAGCCAGGCGGCAAATAACGTGGATGTTAACAGCGGATCGGCTCTCGCTGTTCAGGAAGGGCAGCGGGCGACTGGTGAGCTTGATACGCAAACCGTTCTGCATAATGCGTTGCTCCAGGCGTATGGCTACCAGCAGCAGGCGACAAGCTACAAGGCTCAGGCGGCGCAGGATGTAACTGCTGGTTTGGAAAGTGGCGCAGGCTCTCTACTTAGCAATGCTTCGAGCCTTGGGTTGAGGTGGAGCGGTACTCCGGGCGCAGCCGGCCCGAGCTTCTCAAATACCCCAGGCGCATCACCTAATGATCTCTACGCGACATCCTCATACATGAACTTCTCCTGATGGCTGAAATCTCCCCAGACATTGGTATTCCGAGCGTAAATCCGGAAGTCTCTGCGCCCAACGTCACGCAGAACGTCGAGCCGAAAGCGGCGGCAGGAGCCGTTGCTCTTGGCCAGGGCGCGACTGATTTGAGTAAGGTATTCGGGCAGGTTCAGGTCAATGACGTGACCAACAACGTCATGGCGCAGGCGCGGGCCATAACAGATCACTACCAGTCATTGAGCGGCCAAGACGCCCTACATGCTCAAGCATCCACGCAGGCGGCGCTTAATAAAGTGTTCGCGGATGGGGCAAACCAGCTTTCCACAACCGACCAATCAATCCAATATAACCAGACCACCCGCACGTATCAGGATCGCTATTTCGGTGGTATGATCGCACAGCACGCTGCACAGGCCGGGCGCGATTATGCAACAGCGGTTAATAATAGTTCTTTTCAGAATGGCCTGGATACTATCGCTGCAAACCCCAATAATCCGGATGCTTTTCAACTTGGCCTAAACCTCGCCAGTGGCGCCAAGGTAAAGCAATTGCAGCTTGAGGGAAATGCAGGCGACCCAAACCTGATGAAACAGGCAGTCACGGAAGCCACGCAAGCAGCTTGGCTTTCACGCATCCAGGCGGTTGGTGCACAAGACCCGGCCGGCGCCCTAAACCTAGCTGACCAGAACCAAGCATTGCTGGGGGATAAATACTATCAAGTACGGGACACGCTGAGAGAGCGCGCCGATCAGCAGAATGGCGTTGCCGCTGGGCAGATAGCACTTGGTCAGACGGCCAATGCGACCCCTCCTGGGCCAACGCCATCAGGACAGACGGCAACTACCACAGCCTCTGCACCGGCGCCGCAAGCGTCTTCAACGCAAGTATGGGGCGCGATCCTCGGAAACGAATCCTCGGGCGGAAACATCAACGCGCCGACGAGTGCTACGGGTGCGGTAGGCCCAGGTCAGGTTGAGCCTGCAACATTCGAGGCGAACGCGAAGCCAGGCGAAGTAATCAACAATAAGGCCGATAACCTCGCCGTAAGCCGGCGCCTCGTGCAGCAATACTATAAGCAGTACAATGGCGATCCGGCCCGCGTTGCCGTAGCTTATTACTCAGGCCCAGGCAACGTGGCGCCAGCCGGAAGCGCAACCCCGTACATCAACAACGTGACCCCAAGCGGCGGCGGTCCGAGTGTGGCGCAATACGTTAACAATGCACTTGCAAAATTGCAGCCTGGAAGTCCGCAGGACGCTAAGGCGGCGGCTTATTCCAATATCCTGGACAACCCAAACCTAACGCCCGCCGCGAGGGAGCATGCCCTTGAATATGTGAACCAGACGATTTCGGCGCAGCAAATATCGGCCCAGGCTACAGCACAACAGCAGGATCTTGCCAGTCAGCAGGCCGCGAATAATTACACGACGCAGATTTTGGAATCTGTATCTGGCGGCAAAGGATTGCCTGCTAACCTGACGCAAAGCATCGCCGCTGATCCGAACCTCAAAGCCGACGCTAAAATGGCTCTGTTCGATTATACCTTGCGGGTGACAGGCAACGAGAAGGCGATCGGGTATGGCCCCGGCTACATGGATGCCTACAATAAAATACTGTCTCCATATGGCACGCCAGGCAAGATCACCGACGCGACAACCATCTTGCAGATGGCCGGACCGGGCGGCCCCATCACCCCGACTGGCGCGCAGGCTCTGATCCAGACGCTATCGCAATCCCAGTCTGGCATTGACGGCGCTGGCATAGCAAACGCCAAGGCTTCCGTGCTGAATTATGCCAAGTCTAAGTTGTCATTCGACGGCACGTCGATTCCCGGTGGATTCCAGCTAAAAGACCCGAATGGCGAACGTGCGTTTGATGCGACATTCGTGCCGCAGTTCGAAGCATCCTATAACGCTTGGGTGAAGAGCGGCAAAGACCCAATGGCATTTTTGCAGAATACCGCTAATATCGACGGTATGATTGCGAAAATCCGGCCGCCTTCCCAGTTTAATGCAGATCAAATGGCGGCCATGGGTGGAGTTGGTGGAGCGGCAACGCCAGCAAATGCGGCGCCGGAACCAATCCCCGCAGCACCGACGACTGTTAAAGACCCCGATGGCTGGCAGAAATGGATGAAGCAGCCGCCGCAGACACAAAATGGACCGATCCCTGTCAGTCAATGGAGTGCAGCAGTCGGCATGTTGATGCAAAACCCTCAGCAGAATATCCCGTTTTTTGATAAAACATTCGGGCCATATGGCTACGATGGCGCGCAGATTGTGGCGCAGTTGAGCAATGCTCCACAGCCCGTTTCGCCGCCATTCCGGGGACATTGATGCCTGATACCCAAAACCCGTTTGATCAATTTCTGACGCCGCAGGTTAGCGCGACAACGCCAGATACCGTTCCTGGCGGAACCTCGCCATCTGAAAATAATCCGTTTGATCAGTTTGTCCCGCAGGGTGCGACACCGCCTCAGACATCGGCTACCGGCGCTTTCGTGCGTCACGCAATCCCTGGTATACTTCCGGCATTTGGGGGGATGGCTGCTGCTGTCCCCGGCGCAGAGGTTGGTGGGGAAGCCGGCGCTCTGGCAGGTGCAGCGGCTGGCTCTATTATTCCCGGCCTAGGTACGGCAGTTGGTGGCGCCGTGGGTGGCGCAGTCGGCGGTATCGGTGGCGGCCTTGCAGGGTTCTTTGGTGGCGCTCAAATAACCAGCACAGTCCAGGGATATGCGACAAGCAAATTGCCGATCACATGGCAGGACCAGCTCGGCACAAGTGACCGTCAACAGCAGATTGACGAGCAGCAACATCCAGTCGCCTCGTTTCTTGGGGGACTTGCGCCATACGCTTTGACCATGAGTCCCGGTGGCTTTGCCAAGGCCGCACTCCCGGCTAATGCCACCGCATTCCAGAAGATCGCCGCAAATCCGCTGACTGCCAAACTATTCGCCGGCACAGCCATGGGGGGCATGGAACTCGGTCAAGAGAAGATAAATGGCCAAAGCCCCAACTGGGCCAATATCGCACTCGCTACCGGTTTCGGCATGGTGTTCGATAAGCCGAATGCTTTTGGTACAAAGTTACATGAAATAGGCGCCGAACTGGCACCCCGTGCGCCACCCATTCCGACCGTTGCCCAATCTGCCGATGTTAGTGTTATGGGACCGGGTATCACAGAGGCTGTGTTCCAAGGTCAACACGAACAGTCACCTCAGACCGAAATGCAGGCGCAAAATCACGCAGCCGTCGAGCAATCGATCATAGGTGAGCCGCCGCCCGGACCGGATATTCATACTATCGTGCGGCAGATGCATCCCGATCTGTTCGCCGAATATGACGGGTTGAATCAGCAAGCCAATGACTTGCGCGCATGGATTAACCAGGAGAAGAACCCAAGCGCCGATACCATACAGGCCGCAAAGGATAAGCTCGATTACGCCAATGGACAAATGGAAGCCGCCACGGGCGGTCCATTCGGTCCAAACCGAGCGGCAAATATCCCCAGGTTGCGCGCCATGGTGGCGGATGCCAAGGCGCAATATGACGATCTGAACGGACGCGCCCAAGCATGGGCCGAGGGCCGTGCGGCAGACACCCCAGGAACGGCGCTTGCTCGCCAGCATCTGATGGATATCAATGCGCGCCTTGGAGAGATGGCGAAGGATGTCGGCAGTGCTTATAAACGCGCAGCCGAGACGCCTCAGGGTCTTCGTACGCAGCCTAATGTCCCGGAACCCACTGGCGAGGAAGGCACGCCACAGGCGCCGGTTAAACCCGTCACAGAAGCCGCTCCAACGCAGGTTGAACCTGGCGCGGAAGCTGCGCCTACGACCGTTTCTCCGCCTGAACGCACCATTCAAGAACAGCACGATGCCATCGTTAATGATCGCGCCGCCAAACTTCAGGCGCTCGGGCAATCGCCAGAGTTAGCCGAGGCCAACGCCAGGATCGAAGCGGCCACTTATGTAACCCGCGCCGCTCGTTTCAACGGTGCGCTTGGCGGTCCTGAAGCCATGTATCGGGCAGAATCGCCTACGGTACGGGCTGGGCGCGAGGTGCCTGCGCATCGTGAGGTTGTTTCCGAAGCCAAGGCAAATAAAGGCGCCGCGACGCCCATCACGACCGCGCCAACGGCAAATGAGGCTTGGGAACATTTTCTGTCCAATCGACAAGAACAGGACAAAAAAGCGCTTATCACGGCAACCGGTTTTAACGATCGAAAGGGAAGAACCGGCGCCCCTATACGGGCGAAGGCAACTCAGAAGTGGGTTCCTGGAAATATTGTCGATGTCGGCATCACGAAAAATCTACTGATTACCGGCCGAGACGATGAAGGCAATTATGAATTGCTGGGAAAGCCTGACGAAAGCGGGAAAAGCCAGACTTATACGAAGGCGCCGCAAGGGGGCTTGCAGAAGGGCAACAAAATCGACTTCATGGACGCGACTAAAGATATGCGCGCCGTTCGTGAGTTAGCGCAGGAACCTGATGAGGGGCGTGAGTTTGAGCAGGCAATCGGGAGATTGCCAGAATCGGATGCTCTTTTTGCGCCGCCGGTTCCATCCAAAGAGCAAAACGATCGCCTCCGTGAATGGTTTGGGGACTCCAAGGTGGTCGATAGCAACGGCGAGCCTATTGCCGTCTATCACGCAACGGATGATGATTTTGAAGAATTTTCACATGACTTCTTGGGGTGGCGCACTGAGGCGAACGCTACCGACGAAGAATTGGCGCAGACAGCAAAAATGGGGACGTGGTTCTCCGAAAGGCAAGACATCGGCTCTCAGATGCAGACGGCGCGGACGGTAAAGGCGTATTTGCGCATTGAAAATCCAGCAAAATTTGAAAGTATTCGTAACCTTCAATACGCAATTGCAGTTCATGGAGGAGCCGATCAATTGCGGGAGGTGCTGGAGGAAGAGGGGCATGACGGCCTGGAGGTTGACGACGAAGAGTTTAAAGCGAAGTCATTCGTGGCTTTTCATCCTGGCCAAATCATGCAGGACAACGGGGCGCAGGAACCTGATGAGGGGCGCGAACTAGAACAAGCCAGCCTCGGAAAAATCCGCATCGCACCCGGCAAGCGCAACGTTATCACGCTCATGCGCGACCATAATGCCAGCACTTTCATCCATGAACTCGCGCATGACTGGCTCCCGCGCATGCTCACTGATGCGCTCCATCCAGAAGCGCCGGATGCCCTCAAGGCCGATGCGCAGACCATCCATAGCTGGATAGGAACAAAGCCCGGCCAGGAGATACCAACGAGAGCGCATGAGAAATTCGCCCGTGGATTTGAGCAATATGTGCGTGAAGGCATAGCGCCATCCCCGGCATTGGCAAGCGTGTTCGCAAAATTCCGCAACTGGCTGACCACCATTTATCAAAGCGTCAAGAGCCTCGGCCGGCCGATCAATGAAGATGTCCGCAACGTATTTGACAGGATGCTATCTGAGCGTCCGGAACGTACAATCTATGCTCCAGAACGCTCGCCACAGCCAAGCCTTGCTGATATCCACGAGGCCGATGCCGATGAAACGGACCCTCATAGCGCCGAGCCGGCCATGGATCGCGTGGCGGCTGAGGCGAAGCAATATGAGATACAACAACCTCCAGAGGTAGCTAATGAACTCGCCGCAGCCAGATCAGCAATTGAGCCTTCCACAGAGGGTGGAGCAGGCCCAGGCGAATTACAGCATATGGAGCCAAGTAGCGGAAAACCCGAACCTATCTCAGGCGGCGGCGTCAGTGGCGCGAAATCTGAGCCGGTCGTACAAGGCGGCGGTAAGGCTGGGGCAGAAGGCGCTGGCATTCCAGCAGCCGGACCAGCAGCAGGACGTGGGCCAGCAAAACCAGGGGTTGAATCTTTCGCCCCAGGACCAAGAGAGCAACTTCCTGAGCCAGAATCCAACCTCATCGACCGAGCCGGAAACATCCGAGTAGAGAACCTAACGGATCAGGAGGATATCGCTAAGGCCATCCATGAGAGCGCCGAGAGGAATGGCGATTTCAAGACGGTCCGTGGTGGGATGACCAAAGGCCAGATGCTGGACCTTGCCGATTCAATGGGGCTAGATGCATCAAAGATCGACGAGGCCTCGCTCGCGCGCATGTTCGGAGGCACTCAAGACCTCGGCGCGAAGGTACTGGCGGCGCGTAAACTCGTGGTTCAATCCGCAGAGATCGTCTCCGCCGCCATGCGCAAAGCTGCGAATGGAACCGACGAGGACTTGCCCGCGCTTGCTGCAGCAATTGCGCGACATGATCTGATCCAGAGCGCTCTGTCTGGTGTAACCGCCGAGTGGGGCCGCGCTGGTAACGCCTTCCATTCTCTTATGGGCGGATGGGACCAAGCTAAAGACTTAAATCAATTCCTGAAGGAAAACACCGGAAGAGACCTTTTCCAGCTAAAGAAGATGGCCAAACTCGGCGCGCAGCTAGAGCAGCCGGGACAAATTTCCAAGATGATCCTCGACAGTAAGTCGCGATCGTGGGGCCGTGGCATTGTCGAATACTGGATCAATGGGCTTATATCCGGACCGCAAACTCACATAACCTATACCATCGGAAACGGAATTCTCTGGGCGCAGCGAAATTTGATCGAGGCACCGCTTGCTGAGCGTATCGGGCAATTTAGAGCCGGACGAACCGGAGAAGTTATCCCGCTTGGTGAGGCTCGTGCCCGAATCCAGTCTGCTGCCAAAGGTCTTCCCGGCGCTGTTCAATCCATATTCGAATCCGCAAGAACAGGCCAGCAAGTAAGCCTGCCAGGTGAAATCGCAGCCCCGGCATTACCATTCGATATGCAACAGGCCGGCCTTGGAGAACATTACAATATCAATGCCACATGGCAGGATGCTGCAAATTCAGCTTTCTCCATGATGCGCGGACTGCGCGATGGATTGAAATCAGGATCTGCACTCGTCAAGGCGGGGGAATGGTCATGGGATTTTAAGCCTGAAAGCAATATCCCGAACCTATCACGCGGCGGTGAAACAGTCCTACCTGTAGGTACGATGGCAACGCTACCGAGCCGCATGGTGGCGACGATCCACAGCTTCTTCAGGAGCGTAAACTATTCAACTGAAATAGGCGGTCTGGCTTTCCGCCAAGCATCCAAAGAAGGATTAACTGGCGACGCTTTGGCTGCCAGGGTGGCTGAACTGCGGACAAGCCCATCTCAGGAGATGATGGAACAAGCCATCACAGCCACGAATGATTTAACGCTTATGGGTCAGGGCGGTAAATGGACGCAGAAACTATCGGAACTGACCAATACTGCGGTTGACTTGCCGGTTTTGGGTGAGACACCCCTGCTTAAATTCGTGGACCCATTCGTCAGGATTGGCTCAAACGTCATTAATCAATCAATTACCGAACGCACACCATTGGGCCTTTTGTCGCCGCAGATCCGCGCCGATCTAAATGGAGATAACGGAAATATCGCTCAAGACAATGCAAGCGCCAGAATGCTTGCTGGTACGGCTCTCGCCGTGACATTCGGAACGCTGGCTTCTCAAGGGATGCTGAGCGGGTCTGGGCCGTCTGATCCGAAGGCGGCAGCAGTATGGCGTCTTGCTGGAAACCAAGCGCATAGCATCCGTATTGGCAATACATGGTACCAGATCAATCGCCTAGGTCCGATGGGGATGCTGGCAAGCCTATCGGCTGATTTGTACGGTGTGGCGCAACATCTAACTGAAGGCCAGGCGAGCGCAGCCGGTGCTGCTCTTGTCCATGCCATCACACAGAATATTCTCGATCAGGGATTTATGGCTGGCCCGGCGGAATGGATTGAAGCGATTGAGAATTCCGACACCAAGGGACAAGCATTCATCCAACATTTCGCGTCCTCGTTCCTGCCGTATTCAGTTGGAATGGGGCAAATGGCACGCGCCATGGACCCCTATCAGCGCCAAGTGCACAGTATGCTTGACGCCTTTAAAGCGGGCATTCCAGGGCTTTCCGAGGGACTTATGCCGAAACGAGATGTCTGGGGGCAGCCAATTCCGAACCAGACCGCTTTAGGGACGCGCGGTGTAACTGCTATCTATGAGCAGACAATCTCCACTGATCCGGTAAATCTTGCGATGCTCAATCTGGGCATTAATCTAGGTCAGCCAGATCGAAAAATCCGCAATGTGACGTTAACAGGCCAGCAATACGACGATTATTCGAGAATTGCGGGCGTTATGACGAAGCAGCGCCTCGACGTCATCGTAAATTCGCCAGATTTCAAATATTGGGCGCCTGAATTACAGCATGATATCATTACTGAGACGTGGGAGCAGTCACGCGAAACGGCGCGTAATATCATGATGATGAAATATCCGCAGATCGTCGTCGAGGCTACGCAGGCTAAATTGGCCAAAACTCAAGGAGTAAAATGATGAAGCGCCCACTACCCGCCACCAAGAAAAAACCGCGCAGCTTGGAAAAGTCGCCTACAGCCAAGCATAATCTGGCTGGAAAAGAGACGATTAAGCCTTATAAACAGGCAGAACTGGAGCCTAAGAAATGACCCGCGTATTAGCGTTGCTGCTTTTGCTTTTCTCATGGCCAGCTTATGCCCAGGTTCTGGGGCCTTCCTGTACGGCATCATTTCCGTGTACGGTTACGACCGGCACGGGTAGCACTGCCACGATATATCTTGGGGGTACGGCAGTCAGTTCAGGAAATCCGTTTCCTGTGACTGGCACTGTGACGGCAAACCAAGGCGCCCAGGGAACCATCGGAAACGCGTGGTATTTCCAGGACACTCTAGGTGGCGCGGTACTGAGCGCGACCAATCCCGTTCCGGTATCACCTGGGACCGGCGCAACATTTACGGTCACGGCAAGCGCTCTACCTCTGCCGTCCGGTGCTGCGACGGCGGCCAATCAAACCACCTCCAACGCCTCACTAAGCACCATCGCAACAAACACAGGTGCAGCAACGCCAGCGGGTACAAACCTGATTGGTAAAGTCGGTATCGACCAAACCACGCCGGGCACTACGAACAACGTCACTGTCACCCCGCAAGCTGTCACGGTTACGTGGGCAGGCGGCAGCGTGACAACCGGAGGTTCGTTCCAGTCGGCTCTGGCAGCCTCATCTTCGCGCAATGGCTGCCAAATCCAAAATACGTCCTCCGCGATTGAGTATATCAATAGCTCTGCTAGCCCAACAACGAGCAACTCAAACCAGATAAACCCGTATGGTACGTACACGTGCAGCGTGACGAGCATGCTGGTGGATCAAGCAGCAATCAAAATCTCCGGCGCAACAACCGGCCAAACCTATGTGGTGTCATCATGGTAAATTTTAAGCGGCTTCTACTTTCTGTTGCACTGACTCTTTCGCCGGTTTTTGCAATGGCGCAGAGTTATACGGCTGGCCCAGCCAGCAGCCCTGGACCGTTCGCAAACCCGGTTAACGTCCAGACGTTCACGTCGTCCGGCACCTGGACAAAGCCCTCGTTCTGCAATGCGGCTGGCGGCGAGCCATGCGCTTCTCAGCTTGTTGTTATCGGAGCTGGCGGCCCTGGCGGTGGTGGCGCGCAGGAGACATTTGGGGCGGCAGGCAGCGGGGGTGGCTCAGGCGGGGGCGGTGCTTGCATCATCACATCGTCCCTGACCACGGCCAATTTCACATCAACTGTAACTGTCACAATTGGCGCGAGCAATACCGGCGGTGCAGGTGGGACTTCCGGCGCAGGTTCGGCTGGCGCTGGCGCGGGCGGGAATACATCCTTTGGCCCATACGCCACCGCCTACGGTGGCGGCGCTGGGTCTGGGGGGCAGACAGCAGCAGGATCGGCGGGCGGGGCCAGTGGTGGGTTTGGTGCGGCCGGTGGAAATGCCTCCGGATCAACAATAGGAGGCGGATATGCAAATCAGGGGAGCTCTTCTGGTTCCACCACGCAATCGCAACCTAGTACGTTCGGGACGCTCAACATCGCGGGAAACGGCTCTTCTACAACACAGAGCAATAATGGCCTTGCGGCACAGTGCGTCGGGGGTGCTGGGTCTGGAGGTGCGCTATTAGCTGCTTCGGCCACTGCCGGTGGGGGAGGCGGTGGGGCTTTGGGCTCTTTCGCTCCATCGGGTGGAGCCTCGGCCTCTTCCGGCACCGCAGGAGCGGGAGCAAACGCCGCGCTAAGCGGGCTAAGCTCCTTCTATACGGCAGGAACGGGCGGGGGCGGCGCAAATACCGGCGGCACAGGTGGCGCAGGTGGTGGCTGGTCTGGCACAGCAGGCACCGGCTACGGTTGTGGCGGCGCGGGTGGTGGGTCTGGTACTGTAGCAGGCGGCGCAGGTGGCAATAGCTGCCCCGGATACGTCATGGTCATAACGTGGGGAGTTTAAGAAAATGAAGAAATTTGCACTGATTTTTGTAGCCCTCCCCGTTTTTGCCTTTGCACAAACCGCTCCGCTGAAATATGCCACGGTATGCTCATCGCCATGTGCCATTACCACCTACGACACCAACGGTAATCTGGCACAAACTACTGAGCCCGCTGGCTACGTTGTGGACATCATCGCGTGGGATGGAGTAACGCCATATGATCCCGGCCCCGGTTTCGAGCTTCAGCCCGACACATCCGGCACAATCCAGATCGGGCAGGTAGTGGCGCCGTGAACACCACCACAGGCACCGCTGTAGGGACTGCCGGCGCTAGCGCGATGATGGCGACAGTCATCGTGTGGCTATTCTCGCTCCGAGGCATCACCATACCGGATGACGTGGCACTGTCACTCACTGGTCTTTTAACGATGGTTGCACACTATCTCATTGCAGTTCATATCAACAATGCCGCCGATGGTGCAGGCGGTACGACTTTAACCGCACCTTCAGGAAAACAATCATGACCGTTGAAACCACTACTGCCAATGTCGAAGGTATCGTTAACGAACTGGCGCCTGTTGTCGGCGCCGTTGCGTCCGCCGTTGTTCCTGGCGCTGCCGGCATCGTGCCGGAAGCTGAGGGCGCGCTGACTGCCGCCGAGACCGTCGCCAATGCTGTCGAAGCCAATGCCCCCCACAACACAGCCCTGAGCGATGTGGCTGCCGGCGTATCTGCCCTGGCGTCCACCCCGATCGTGCAGTCCAATCCGACGGCTGCTGCTCATGTGTCGGCGCTGTCGGCAGTTCTGGAAGACGTGCTCAAGTTCTTCAAGAGCCTCTAATCCGGGTTGCGGTTCCCGGATGGCTGAAAAGCCAGGCGGCGGAGGTAATTACTCCGCCGCCAACCCGCTAAAAGACAAACAAAAGGATGGCTCACAGTGATTGATGACAACAAGCCTGAAGATTTGGACGAGGTTATAACAGTCACTATGCCTCGTCGAGAATACGAACTATTGCGAATGTTCCTTACAAATCTTAACGCTGCCAATATGGCAGTGAGGTGGGCGGCCGTCCTGATTGGCGGATTGGCCGTGATTATGGGCATCATATATAGCTGGTGCTCGGTGTTCGGCGCCAGCAACGGACAATCTGGAATTTTGCCACACTCACACTAACAACCGGAGTTGTCGATGCCCACTCTGACGGCGGAGTGGCAAGCATAGGCTCATTTGATTTACGTCCTCACATACAAAGTGTCGGCCAACCGCCAAGCGGCAAGCAAAAAGTCTTTCGATGCCTCTGGGTGGGCGTATCTTTCCAGCAAGCCATAATCACACGGCCACCATGGCGGTTGAGAAAAATTGCAGGGTCCAACGCCGCACACCAAAAAATAACCGCTTTCGAGCGGTTGCACTGTGATGGGTTGATCGCTCGCCATTAGGACTTCCTCTCATTCTGTTTTGACAAAAACCGCAGTGCTGCTTGGCAGGCACTTTCAGCTTCATCGTGAGTGTCAAAACCGCTCTCCATAGCAGCAAGCGATCCATCGCCATACGCAATGTCGTATGTCCAGCCGTTCTCTGGGTCGTCCCAAATGTCCGGTATAAGGCTCTCGTTCATTGCGGCTTCAAAAAATTGGTTTGTGGTTTGGACATGCGTATGCGAGCGCGCAATCTCATCCGGGGTCAGCGGCGCGCCCTTGGCGGCTTGCATAATGTCTTGCAGCCGCTCAGCAGCAGCTATGTCGTTTTCCCTGCTCATATCGTGGATACTCCGGTGACAGATTGGCGCTCGAGGTGCGCAATGTAATTCTGGATAATATCAAAAACTTTTGGCGCCCGAGTTGGTAGCTCGGCCAGCCCCGTTCCTAACCCATCCTCTGGGATCACAACATCGTGCCCATCAAGTAGTGCTTGCTCGGCGTGAGCGAAGGCATCGCAAATAGCGTGAAAGACGTTACGATTTAAGGCATCGTCATCGGTGAAAAATGACCGGACGCGCATATCGGGCGACCACTTTGTCGGCACGCCTATGGCATTGGATTCACCGCGCATCGCTTTGGCTTGACCGCCGAAACCTTTGCCTTCCATATTGTCGCCAAACAAGTAAAATACCGATCTATCTGCGCGCACCTGTTCGCGGGTAACGAATTTCTGGCGGCGCACTTTGCCTGGGCTCATTTGATTTTCCTTAACGCATTACGGCTGGTGACACAGCGCCACCCGTCCATGAACTCGATTAGGCAACTATTCATAGCGCCCCGGCATATCACGCGGTATGTTTCGCCGTACCGATGCGCTAGTTTGGTGCGCCAGTGCCACCGGTAAAGCTGTTCGGTCACGTCCTACTAGCCGGTTTTGAGTTGGTAAGCTGGGCAATCACGTCCTGGTTTCCGGCCTCCAAATTCTTGGCGACTGTCTCCATTGCAATTTCCCGCGTCACTGTTCTCTGGTCCTGCATCGCGACTAGTTTTCCGACCAGATTCGACGCGATGGCAAGCATCTCTAACGATGTGATGTTGTCGGCATGTTTGCGCATCAGTTTGATCAAATCCTGGTAGGCGACCTCATGCGCAGGCTTGGTTATTTCGACGCGCGCTCTCATGTGCCCACCATCGGCCCTTCGCTGCCGTCCATCTCATACCAAGTGAACTCACCGCCTTCGCCGACCGGGAAATGGGCACGACATTCGGCGCAAAACGTGCCGCTATAGAAGTATGGATCACGCGCGTAGGTCTCCGCTATCTTGCGGCCCATGGTGGTGATTGTGTGGCACGTCAGGTGCCGGTAGGCATCCCGGAACGGTCGCACAAAGCCCTTGGTTCGCTCAGCATCACTGAGCACAACGTACCCTTTCTGCAAGCCGGTTGCCGGGTTAATCTCGCGGTGATCGTCCGTCACGGGCTGGCCCCCCGCAAGATGTACATCGCTGCGGTCTACCGGAATCGTGCTTGCTTTTAGGCGGTTAACCTCATCGTCAATGCTCGCCATTAGGACTTCCTTTCAAAAAATGGTTTCCAGCGAGTCGGCTTTACGGAAGGCTGGTTCTCCTCGTTCAGCGCCCAACAAACGCCATCCGTCCAAGACTCTGGCGGCTCCTGTTCCGATACGAATTGCCACCCGAATGCATCATCTCCGTTCTCGTCCACACCGACAGCCGCGAATGCAATCAAATTATCGCTGCCATGTCCCGGTATCTCAGCTTGGATTGGAGTGCCATCCAGCGGCGCGGTTTCCATGGTCTGCCACTTCGCCCTGTATGCTAAGATGCTCATTTTCCTTACCAACCCTCATTGCATTCTTCACGGAAGCAACTCAGCGCGGAATCGGAAAATGGGCGGTTGCTGTGCGCTCCGCAGACGGTGCAAACATACGGCGCTTCGGCGACATATTCAGTGCCATCCGACTTGCGGCGGGTCTGCATCACCATCCCGTCAGGGCGTTGTGATTCCTCTAGTATTCGCTCGCTCATGGTGTGGACCTTCTCTCAAAATCTGCCCGGTTGGACATGGTGAACGGGTACGCGCCTATGCGCTCAGCCTCTAATACCTCTGCCGCGATCTGAGCGGGATCACCGCTGTCACATGGGCCATCATACCAGACGTAGAAACATGCAAGGCAAATCTTTGCATTACCGTGCCACGGACTTCCCCGCACCTTGGATACTGTTCGTTCACAACAATCACAGCGGCTCATATCGTGGACACTCCCTCAAAAATACCGCAAGAATATTTCGGCACGATGCCGAGTTGTGGTTTAAATGCGCCGTTCTTTTCGACGCAAAATAAACACTTAAAAATCTCATGGTCCGGCTCTTTCGGAAAACCAGAGTAGACCATTTGCCATGCGATGCCCGGCTGCATCTTGAAAAATCGCCCGCAATCATGGCATGTCGGCCTCATGCTCCCGGCCTTTCAGCGATACACTTTAAGCAAATCCGCCGCACCTGTTCGTTGTAGGTGCCGCATTTGGGGCATTGCCAAGGTCTGATTTGGGTGCTCATTTGTCTGATCCTTATGTCATATGTGAGAGGAATTGGGTTTGTCGTTTTCGGCAACATCATCCAGCCAGTGATGTTCGCTTTCCTGCTGCAAACGGCGCTCCATGGCTTCAGCCATTCGCCGCGCATTGATTTCGACTTCACGAAGCGCGTTAATCTTTGCGGCTCGTGTGCAGGACTGCACGCCAAGCAATCGATCTAGCGCCTCTAGGGCGGTCTGCTTGCGCTCCGCTAGGGTGCCTGAGTAAAACTCGGTGCGGCGCTTCTGAATATCGCTCATTACTTAGGCTTCCTTCCAAATATGGGTTGATCTCGTGGGCCAAGCTCTCGGTACGCCGTCGACGGGCTAACCCCGATCTTTTCTGCCGCTTGGTTGCCTGTAAGCTCCGGGTCCAGCCATATTTTTAGAGCGGCGGCGTGGGCTTTAGGATTCTTTTCTTTGTCGATTACCCCAGGCTTCCCGTTGCCACGGCCAAGCTCTGCCCGCCGTACCCTGGCCTTGCGCAGCGATGCCGCCCGAGTGAAAGTTTCGGCCTCACCGGCAAAATCCAGCACGGCCAACGCCTCGGGGTTCCAGGGAATAGCCTTATCCGCCGCAGCGTTGAACACCGATGCCTGACGGGCACCTACCGCTTGCATAACTTCAAGCACCTGACCGCGAGAGCCGCCAAGAACGGCGGGCATCGCCACGGCTAGCTGGTCATCCTCGCCTTTCCGTAGCGCCCGGATAGCCAGCGCAAGCTCTGGCCACGGTTCGCCTGGGGTGGCGCGTTTCCGCTTCGGGTTCAGGTCAATATAGACCGGATCATCGTCAGCCACGCGATCCAAACCCAGCGCGATCTTCTGCGATTTGATGCTTGGCAACCCGGGGGCTTCTCTCAAGTAAAACAATCTCACAATCTCGCCTCATCTATTCGGTTGACAGAATAGGATAGATGGCGCTACATCGCAAGGGCAATCAACCGGAGCAACTAAAATGGCACGTTCTTTCACAGTTACCCTCACCGACCCATCTGGTTACAAAGATGAGTACGACGTGGACGCAAAGAACAAAGCGGACGCCCGCTCACAGGTCAGTCGGATTTATCGGTCAAACGTGCCGCGCCAAGCAAAACTGCATGGCTTCTATAGCTTTAGCAGCAACCGAGTTGATATCGTGGAGCGCGACTAAGCGCCCCACGCTTACTCACCTAGTCCACCTAACCCCGATTTTACCCCAGGAGACCAATATGGCCCATGTTTACGAAGGCAAACCCGACGAACGCCAAAGCGCAGAAGCCATTCCGGTCACTCGTTTCCGGCCGAAATATCGTGCGCTCACGGATGACGAAAAGGCGCTACATGACGCAATTAAAACCAAAGCGACGGAACTTGAGACGCTGTTCGATCAGGTTAAGCCTGGCCGCTACCGCTCGCTCGGCATGACGGCGCTCGAGGAAAGCGTGATGTGGGCCGTGAAGGAATTGACCTCGTGACGACACTCAAAGTTTGGCATGACGTTTTTGGGTGGGTTCACCTGTGGGAACTACCCTGACCTCAACGAGTCCACCAACCCCCGATTTGGAGCCGCCATGAGTTCTTCCAAGAAAAAAGCTCTCTGGCAGACCGCCGGTTTCCGTGATCGGACAACTGAGGATCGCCGCGCATATCGGGCGAACCTCAAAAAAATGGATGCGATGGAAGATAAACTGCGCGCTGATCCTCATTCTCATTTTGAATTTCGGCGGCATCGCGACGCCTACATGCAAGCTCTGCTTCGCGCTGGGAACAAGTCGGCTACGTTCCCGGCTTTTGAAGCATGGTCCCCAGAATCCACCTAACCCCGAAAGCCAACATGACGGTTCACTACCACGGCACGCCGATTACACCGATCGAGGTTTTGTATTCGCTTGCTGGCAAGAATTTTTGCGTGTCGCACATGGCTCCGCAAGATGTTGAACGCTGCCATGCAATCGGGCAATCCGTGATGCTGGACAATGGCGCGTTTTCAAAATGGAAATCTGGCAAAGTTACTGACTGGCCCAAATATTACGCTTGGTGCGATAAGTGGCTTGACTGTCCGACGACTTGGGCAATCCCGCCAGACGTAATTGACGCACCCAGCCAAGAGCAGGACGGGCTTTTGAATGAGTGGCCACATGGAAAGCGCCAAGCCGCGCCAGTCTGGCACATGGACGAGCCAATTTATCGCCTGCTAAGGCTTTGTGAGGAAGGCTGGAACCGAGTTTGCATAGGCTCAACCGCCGAATATGCCGCCGTGCTTTCAGCGGCTTGGGAATGCCGGATGGACGAGGCGTGGAATGAACTGGCACGCACGTTTGGCAGAACGCCACCTATTCATATGCTTCGCGGGATGCAATGCAGCAGATTGCGCTGGCCGTTTGCAAGTGTCGATTCAACGGACGTGGCGCAGAACCATCACCGCATACAAAACACCGCATTATCGATGGCGAACCGCTGGGATGCTTCACAATGTCCGGTTAAATGGAAAATAAGAGAATTTCAACAAATGGAGATCGCAATATGAAAATGGAATCGGCGGTCACGGTCAATCTTGAGTGCGCCCACTACGACGCTGTTCGCAAACAGCTTCATGGTCATAGCTATCTTGTTGAAATATGGTTTGAATCCGGTCCCGATATTGAGATGGCAAAAACCGCTATCGGCCAAATCACGGACATAATCGACCACACATGCCTTGATGAAAGCATCGGCGGCCCTCGAATGGAAGATATTGCTCAATGGGTTTTTGACCGCGCCAGTTTAATTGGAAACGCGGGAATGAAGATTACCAAAGTTCTCGTTAAGCGTCCAACCCTCGGCTATATTGTCGAAGCAGTCGCCTGAGTCCACCATATCCCGGCTATGGTCGGTGAAGGCCAGATCGTGATCAATTCTGCTTTCAAAATTTTGCTGTTATTTTTTGTTGTGGGCGTGGCGCTTGGCTACTTGGCGCAAGCGGTCGTAGTGTGCGTGCAATAAGCGTTTGGCGGGGCTATTTATCTATCTCCGATTTAATTTGGCAACAAAAAGGGCGCCTTTCGGCGCCCTTATCGTTTTGTTGGTCTATGGCTAGATGCTTACCACTTGATCCCAAACAGCGAAGCCAGGTCTTCAAGTTCAGCTAGGAACCCTGTGGCCTTGGTCGCGGTTGCCTTCACAGCCTCGGCGGCGATGGGTGTAAGGTCGATCATGCGTCGGCTGTGTCCGGAGCGCTGACCATGGCCAGAGCAGTCACCTGGCAGGCTTGAGAGCGGTTCGTCCAGCCGTCGCCAAACTCTGAAAACGCCGGCAAAGCTTTATAAAACGCCACGCGCTCGGCAATAAAATCCGCGATGACGGCGGCCACAGGCATTGCCGCCACCGCAGCCAGCGTTTTCGGACCGATTTGACCGTCCTGAAAGGCGCCAACGACGCGCTGGAGTATCGTTGCCGCGCCAGTCACGCCGATGTTCACGGCCGCGTCAAAGACAGCCAAATCAACGCCGAGTGGCAGGCTGTCGCCAGCCACCTTGATCCAATAGTCGCGCTGGTAGATCGCGCCAGCCGTCTGGATTGTCAGATTGGCGATGTCGAGATTTGGATAGGACGCCGCGCTGATGCCGAAATTGGTGCCCAGCAGCTCGCCCGTGCCAGCAATGCCCGATGTCCAGTTGCCTGGATCATCGGGGTTTTTGGTAAAGCCACCCTCAGCTTGGCGCGTGAAGGCCCAGCAGTTTTCGAAGTTTCCGAGCATTAAGCCTCTTGAGCTGGCTTCACGGTCGGCTCCTCCGGTTTGGCCTCATGAGGGGCAACCAAGGTTGGGTCCGGCACGGGGGCGGGATCCTCCTCGTCAGGTGCAATCGACGTTTTGTGCAAGGACACCAGGATGCCCTCAAACTTGTGTTCAAAATCGCCAAAATATGCGCGGATTTTGTGGAACAGGTTGAAGGCGTCGGTGTGGATTTCCTGCTCCATGGCGGTCACCTGGCGCGCGCTCGCCACCGTCACGGCCGGCCGCATCACAACCACATGTCCGGACGGCATATAGTGCGGTGGTAGGTCGCCTGGACGCGGCGCGGTGAGAGCAGAGGCGAGCTGCAAATTGCCGCCGGTGAGGTGCGAGGGCACGGCAACCAGGCGCAGGCCAGGAACCTTGCGCGGGTCAGGCGGGAACGGCTTCGTCTCGGTGCCGATGGCCTCCAGCTCAGCCTTGGCCTTGGACAGATCAACGCCCGCAGCGGTTTCGAGTTCGGTCACATCGGCCAGCACTTTGGTCTTGATGTTCTCGATCAGGCTTTCCTTGGTGGTGGTCGGCGCGGCGGCGGGCGCGGCGGTGGTGCCAGAAACGGTTTCACTCATGTCAGTATCCTTCAGGCTATGGAGTTGTCGTCCTGGCCCGGCAGTGCGCCGTCCAGCTTGTCATGCAAGGCGTTGTGGCGGTCGCGGATATAGGCCACGACAACCATCAGCGCCTCATGGTCCTGGCGGCGCTGCTCATCAGAGGCGCGCGCGGCCAGAATAGTGCCTACGCCGATCAGCGGTAGGGCAACGAGCTGCAACACGCCGGAGCTGGCGTATTGCACGAAGGGCATCGCCGCCGGCCATTTCAGCGGCAGCAACGCGAAGATCAAGCAGACCCAGAAGAACCCCATTGTGGAGAAAATCTGGTTCGCACGAATGGCGATCCAGTCGTCAAAGCGGGAGATGAAATTGCGGATCATGTTAGCCCCCATGAACGCCAATGATCTTTTGCAGCGGCGTCGAGTTGTGGAGAGCCCCTGCGATCTCGCTAGCCGGCGCTGCCGGGTTCATAAAACCCAGCAGCACGATTGCATCAAAATGGAATTTCATCATCCAGATCAGCGGATTTAGGCTGCGGCTTAGTCTTCGTATAAGCCGCCCGCGTATGGTCACTAATTTTCACATCCGGCACGATATAATCAGCGATGGTGTTTTTCTCAGGCCATTCGCCTTTGGCTGGCGTAATCACAACCTTGCAACGGCCAACCTTGCCTTCAAACATGTAGGCTTCCAATTTGCCCGCGTTGTATTCGGCTTCAAGCCCGCAAGCTTGAGCGCAATGATGGACTTTCCAAATGACGGATTCAATCAGGTAATCGAATATTCCGCGTGAACTTCCTTCAGAATTGTAAACCGTGACGCGCAATTCGATCATCTCGTTACGGGCAGAGCTGACTTTATCAGTCGCCTGCTTGATCTCGAAATCATAATCGCCTTTAGGAAAAAGCGAAAAATTGCTTTCCTTCTTGATCTGCTCATCTGACTTTGGAGTAAAGCGCATGATACTTCTCCTTACGCCGCGATCTTGGCGCGCAAATGTTCAATGACCTTTGCCACTTTATCAGTCTCCATCTCTTCCCAAGACGAAACGTTAGCGGCAGCAAGCCACTTGTCGGTCACTTCAGGGTCAAGCTTGGCAACTGCCAACAATCCGTTAATCTCCATAACCTGCTCATGGGTGGCCACAGAGAGGGGCATGGCGGCACCTTCCAGATTGTCGGCACCGTATCTCTTGGCGAACTCATCATAGGTCCAGTCGAAGGTAGACCCCTCAGGAAATGCCGCAATGCGCGTTTTGCGCACCCGCGCGAGGCGCTTCGGACCGGCCTTCAGAACCTTTACGGCCAAGTCAAGTTCATATTCCAGGCGAGGCCAGCAATCGAACGTCTCGCCCACTTGGATGCGCTCGCCTTTGCCGTCGAGCCCCCATTCCGCGACTTCACCAGCGATCAAGATGACGTTCATGTCGATGCGCTTAATCCAGCTGCAAAGCTGGCGCATATAGCTAACGGCAGGTTTCTTATCCGCGCCAAACTCGTTCTTTTTGCCTTGATCGTGCAGGCGCTCACCTTCACGGGCGATCTCGTTGGCGAACAGCTTTGTGATGCTATCGATAACCAAAGTACGGCGATCATGCTTCTCTGTGGCGAGAGCTTTGATTTGGCCGAGCACCTCATCAAAAGATGCCGCGCCTTCGTCCGGCCCGAGATACACACCATTAGCTTCTTTGAGCTTCTGGATATATTCAGGCTGGGTCGCACCTTCCTCGACATCAATGAAATATACATCGGGGAATTGCAGCGCCAGGGTGGTTTTGCCTACGCCGCTAGGGCCGTAAGCAATGATCTTGGCTTTTTTCGCAACAACGAGATCTGGGGATTTTGCCTTAAGTTTGCTCTTAGGCTTGGCTACGTCTGACATGGTAGTTCCTTTGTAAAATACAGGCTTCCAAGGCGCCTGAGTACCTATTCTGTTCGACTATTATACGGATAAATTACGCCGTGAATAGTTCCGATTGAGGGAATAATGACAGATATTGTTGGAACAAATCCCGCCCCCGCCGCGCATCTTCCAGCGTGATCGGCGCCACGATTACGGCGCGCGGTTCGGTGTCCGCGTACTCCACGATTTGCAGCGCACCGAAACGGATATCGAGCGATATGGATGGCGGGATGGATATGTGCGGCGTCATGCCACCGTATCCACTGTCTGCGGCGTCTGATACGGCACGAAACCGATGACCAAACCGGCAGAATGTATGGCTTCAAGAAATTTCTTTCCGATGGTGTTAATCACCGGTAGCAACCACCATCCCGCGAATGTTGTCGCGAATCGCGATGGCCTCATTGACCCACTCAAGGGCCAGCGCGGCGGCCTGATTATCCCCCGGCTTTTGGCCGGGGCTGATCATGGCAAACCATTGCTCTCGCGGCGACAATGCGTCCGCGTGGAATTTGACCGGACCCAAATCGATGTCGCAATTGTAAAACTCAACGCCCGCAGCTTTCGCCAGCGTGCCTGCAAGGCAGGCGCAGTCGCCGGTATAGGTCGAGCCGTCGATGCGGCCTTCGACGATAGCGAGGCGCAGCGCCTCCAGTTCGTTGGGAAGGCGCAAAACTTCGGCAATGAGGTCTTGCTTGAAACAATGCAGGTCCGCGCCGTGCAGGTTCGCGCCGCGCAGGTCCGCGTCGCGCAGGTCCGCGTCGCGCAGGTTCGCGCCGCCCAGGTCCGCGCCGTGCAGGTTCGCGCCGTACAGGTCCGCGCCGCACAGGTTCGCGCCGCGCAGGTCTGCGCCGTGCAGGTTCGCGCCGCACAGGTTCGCGTCGCGCAGGTTCGCGCCGTGCAGGTTCGCGCCGTGCAGGTCCGCGCCGC
>Ga0302200_10001042_pt1 | contig 26678 bp, 23 predicted proteins | sample II_Bog_N3_1_FD_194585 | JGI IMG/M metagenome (GOLD analysis project Ga0302200, IMG submission 194585) | Peat permafrost microbial communities from Stordalen Mire near Abisko, Sweden - II_Bog_N3_1 | ecosystem: Environmental > Terrestrial > Soil > Wetlands > Peat | place: Sweden: Abisko... | reverse complement strand
AAAGGGGTCAGTCCCGATTGTTGACACAATACTTTGCCATGCGCCGAGTGTGCGCCGGAAAGCGGGCAGCGTCAAAATCAATTTGGGAGATTGGAGATGGCAGTTGGCAGTTGGGCGAGGAGGCTATAAAGGGGTCAGTCCTATTTTCATTCCAGATTAAATTCATTTTGTTCCTCGGGTTCAACTTTCAATTTTTATTAGGACTGACCCCTTTAAAAATCAAACGGCTACAACAAAACGCCGCCGCCCTCGGCTTCCAACTCCTTTGCACCTCATAAACTTATACGCCTAGTTTCTTAAGAGGCGGCAACGGATTCATAATCACTCGTTTAACTCAAATTTTGTCTCTTTCATAGTCCCGCCGAGACTACCGGTGGCTTTTATTGTCACATTCTTCATGTCCATAATTACTGAAGTCGAATCCGAGGCACTCTTAAATGAACCAGGCGAAAGGGTCGCAGTATCGGAACTAAGTGTCTGCGTCTTGCCACTCGGAAACGTGATGGTAACTGTCACTCCCTCAAGAGAAGTGCCATCTCGCTTGGTGATATGCACAACGTAATCGTTACCCTCGCTGTGCCACGATGTATCCTTGCCAGCTTGGATAAGATCAATCGCTGGTGACGGCTGTTTCGCCTGCGTCTGTGTGCAATAGCCACAAAGAAGCAAGCCCGATAGAATAATGATGGATGTAGTTTTCATAAAAGTGTCTTGCCGCCTAACGTAGAAAGCTGAGCCACCGCCGACTCGTGGCGTGGATTGCAACCGCAGCGGCAACGGCGGTTGGCTCCGGCTTGATAGGGGTTATGCATCATTTTGTGGGTGCTGGTTCCAGCAAATATAACTTCCCGTCCTTCTCGCCAACGGGATATGTCCCGTCCTTGAATCGACCACCCGGAGTAAATGTGATCTTCAGTTGCTTGACAACCGAAAGGTTCGAGCGATACGAAACGCCATCTGTATCTTTCCACACCAAATCAGGCTCATTTGGGTCTGGATTTGTGAGTGTGATGTCAGTGGCTCCCTGCTTGGCATCTCTGGCGTATTGCTTCTGGCCGCTATCTTTGAATTTGTCTGGGACTCTGTCCCAGCAAGTAAGCGTCATCAAAGCGTCGGCGTCGTGCTTCTCGAAAGCTTGCTTGGCGGCTGCGACAAATCGCGCCTCTTCATCTGACGATGCCGCCAGAACTGGCTGCAATCGAAAGACCAAAATCGCGGTGAGGGCTAATATCAATGTTTTCATAAGCGTGGTGTGTTTAGTTGTGTGATGTGATGATGCCTAACGAAAAAAGCTGAGCCACCGCCGTAAAGGGGTCAGTCCCGATTGTTGACACAATACTTTGCCATGCGCCGAGTGTGCGACGGAAAGCGGGCAGCGTCAATTTCTCTGTGAGAGGAAGGTGTGAGGCGGTAGGCGTGAGCCGCGCTCCGGTGACGCGGATTCCAAGTAAGAAATGGCGCATCTCCTCATGGAAATGCTCCATCTCCTCTTGGAAATGGAGCATTTCTTGTTTGGAATGGAGCGTGTCCAGTCGCAAAAATACGGGATTATGCATTTAACGTAAGTTACCCTCGCCCCGCCCAAGCGGGGAGAGGGACAGGGTGAGGGGTTCGTCATTTGCCAATAAAATTACAGCTCCTCACCCCGGCCCTCTCCTCGTTTGGCGAGGAGAGGGAGAAGATGTCCCGTCGTCGCCCATTCTTACGTCATGTGCATAATTCCACGCCGGACCGGAATAATCCCGAATCGCGAATTACGCCTAATACGCGAACGTTTTTAACCACCAAGTCACGAAGACACCAAGTTTGGCCACAGATGCGCACAGATGAACACAGATTCAATTTTTCAAAGCCCGTAGGGCTGGCATCATTGTAGAATCGCACCGCAAAAAATTCCAAAGCTCCGTCAGGAGCGGCATTTGTAGCGTCCGTCTGTGACCGACGAAAGCCACGGCGCTGTTAGGGCGGTCGCTGCTGCACCGCCCTGATGTTTTGGCTGCGCGGCACCGCAGCCTGCCGGAAAATGTTTTTTGACACAGATTTCACTGATTAACACCGATTGTATCCGTGACAATTCGTGCAATCCGTGTGCAAAACTTCTCGACACGGTTTGGAAATGGGCGGATTCTGGAGCAAATCATGGAAGCCATCGGGATAACTCTGGCCTGTGTCGCGGTGCTGGTTGTGCCGGCTCTGCTGCTCTCGCGTCGGCAACGGCACGGATTCAGGGGGCTTCGCCGTCGTTCCATGCAGGATGGCGGGGTCTGGTTTTTGGGCGGCAACGATTCCAGCGCAGAACAGCCGCATCACCACGATCACGGACACCATCACGATTCCGGTTCAGGCGGACATCATGGCGGTGGATTTGATGGCGGAGGACATCACGGTGGCGGTTTTGATGGCGGCGGCGGCGGCGGACATGGCGGGCATTGATTCGTGCAATTTGCCTGCCGAGCCGAAATAAAATGCAGGCCGGTGTCTGAAACTTCTCGACGCGGTTGGGAATTGGGCGTGTTGATGACCGACCCCTTTCAGGGGATTGAATCATTCAGCCCGCCGATGCCCATGACACTGCCGCAGGCTGCGCCAGACAAATCCGATTTGGTTGAGACGGTCAACGCGCTTCTGGTCGAGTCGCCCATGTTTCCGCTCCATGCGCTGGGTGCTCACCCATCGGCCCAGAACCAGATTCTCCGGCCAGTCGGAAGGCACATCGCAGTCTTGAAAGCGCGCTTTGTAATCCAGCAGTTCGGCATAGTGACGATCCCACCCCGGATGGTAATGGGGCTTGCCAAAGTCCAGCGCGGCCAGCCGGGAACGTTGACTTGCTGGCAGCAGGTTGCGCTTCCAAGCGGCCCGCTGTATTCGCGTCCACCGTTCCAAGCGATGCCAGGCCGGGGTGGTGTCAGGCACCCAGCAATGGCCGTGGGCCTGATGGAACGCCTGCAATTCAGCAAAGCGGATTTCCCATGCCCAGTCGGAGCGGGGCATGAATTCGAGAAACGAACGGGTATTTGAGCCGGGAGGAAAGATCGAGGTCCAGGTGAAGCCAATCTGGTCGAGCCGGGCAACCCGGTCGGCGGCCAGTTCGCCATCATAATGCCGCTGGCGCTGGATTTTCACCCAAGTGGCCAGGGATTTGTATTCCGGCCATCCTGCCGGCACATCGAAGTGGAGAAAGCGCCGGTGGAAATCCACGAGCCCGGCCAGGAACCGTTCCCAAGCCGGATGGTTGCTGCGCCATTCAAAACCGAGCGTGTCGAGGCGCTCGCGGCGGTCCTCGGACAACAGGCCGCGCCGCGCCAGCATCCGCTGCGTGATCACCCAGACGGACACGGAATATAATAGGGAGTCGTCGTCGCTGTTTCTCGGCACGCGGCAATGGCCGTGCTGTTCCTTGAACTGCTTCAACGCGAGAAAATGGGCATCCCACTGCTGGTTGAATTGCTCCTGCCGGTGTTTCATCGAAGCTGGGAAATAACCGTGCCGTAGCTGGGCGACCCAGGTGAAGCCGAGGTCATCCAGTTTGCGTCTCCTTTCCTCTTTCAAGGTGCCATGTTTGCGTTTCTGGCGCTGGATATGCACCCAATTGGCAAGCTGCGGACTCTCCGGCCAGCGACATGGCACGTCACAATGGCCGTGCTGGTTCTTGAAGGCCACGAGCTGGGTGTATCTCCGGTCCCAGGCAAGCGAGAGTGTTTTCCACGGCAGTCCCGCATCCTCAAGCCGCTTCTGCCGATCCGGCCGCAGTTTGCCCCGGAGTTGGAGGCTGCGTTGACTTGAAATCCAGACCGCCAGTTCCTGCTGTTCCGGAATTTTCCGGCTGAACCGGTAATGTCCATGCTGTTTATGGAAAGCCACGAGCTGGGCGTATCTCCGGTCCCAGCCAAGCGAGGGTGCTGTCCACTGCAATCCCGCATCCTCGAGCCGCTTCTGCCGATCCGGCCGCAGGTTGCCTTTGCATTGGAGGCTGCGTTGATTTGAAATCCAGTTCGCCAGTTCCCGCTGTTCTGGAATTTTCCGGTCGGTCCGGTAATGTCCATGCTGTTTATGGAAAGCCAGAAGCTCAACAAAGTGCCGCTCCCACCGGGCGTCCTGGTTGCGGGTCGTCCTTTTTGCACCCTCCCCAAAATCGAAACCAAGCCGTTCGAGCCGCCGGATGCGTTGCGCGGAACAGCGGCCGGCCTGATAGTCCGCCACCTGTTGCGCCGCCCAAGCACCCAGACTGACCGGCTGCGAATTGGGCGGCACCTGGCAATGCCGGTGAGTGCGCTGAAACACCACGAGCATCCGAAACATGTATTCCCATCGACCAAGCGGCACATTGACACATTTCTTGCTGGGCATACGCCCATGTTAATACGCCGAACGCCCGCCGCAATTCATTTCAGCGCGATGACCCGGATGGTGCCCGTCCGCAAGGACCTCTGTGCATTGGTGTCTTGGTGGTAAAAAAACGGGCTTGGAAGGCCGAAAACTTCTCGACCCGGCTTGGAAATTGGCGTGTTAAGGACTGACGCATTTTCGGTATCTTATGCCGCCGGGAGAGTTTGCAGCCCGGCAGTTCATACCATCCGGGTCTCGGAATTAACCCTGTCTGCGACGGAATTAACCCTGTCCGTGACGGAATTAACCCTGTCCGTGACGGAATTAACCCTGTCCGTGATGGAATTAACCCTGTCCGTCATCGAATTAACCCTGTCCGTCATCGAATTAACCCTGTCCGTCATCGAATTAACCCTGTCCGTCATCGAATTAACCCTGTCTGTCATCGAATTAACCCTGTCTGTCATCGAATTAACCCTGTCTGCGACGGAATTAACCCTGTCTGCGACGGAATTAACCCTGTCCGTTGTCGAATTAACCCTGTCGGCGACGGAATTAACCCTGTCGATCATCAAATTGACCGTCAAGGACGGGAAAAGTGAAGAAAACGGCGAATTCCTGCTGTTTGCGCGGCGGCTTTAGCTTCCGGCCTCTGGCTTGAAAATTCCTGTAATCCGTGTGCAAAACTTCTCGACACGGTCCGGAAATGGGCGTAAAACGTAAAACAGGTGGTAAATCCGGGTGTCAGAGCGCCAATGTTGTTTCGGTTTTTTTGATTCTTCGGTTCTCCATCCGTCGGCAATTCCAATGTGACTGGAGCGAACAAACTCAAAACCTTATGAAGACAACATTCAAACTGTTTTTGATCCTGGCCTGCACCGGCCTTACGGCTGCGGCGCAGTCTCTCACAACACTTCACAGCTTTGATTTCACAGACGGTGAATCGCCGTATGGCGGCGTGACATTGTCCGGCGGCGTTCTTTTTGGAAGCGTGGAGGGCGGCGTCTCGCCCGGCAACGGGGGCGGGGTGTTCAGGTGCAACTTGGATGGCTCGGGTTTTACCAATGTTTGCGGGTTTGGCGGCAGCGCCCATCCCATCGGTGGGGTGGTGGTGTCCGGCAGCACGGTGTATGGTGTGACGGAAAATCCCGGCGTCGTGTTTTCCGTAGGCACCAACGGCACGGGACTGTTCACGGTTTATAATTTCGGCAATGGTGGCGGTCAAAATCCGAAGGCGACTCTGACGCTGGTCGGAAGCACGCTGTTTGGGACGACGGCGAACGGTGACAACCTGTTCAGGGTCAACACAGGCGGTTCAGCATTCACAAACCTTTACGACTTCACTTCCGCCAACAATGACCCGTCAACCGGAGCGGACACCAACAGTGACGGCGATGAACTTGATTCCACCGGAACTCATCCGACTTATGGCAGCCTGATATCGTCCGGCACATTATTATATGGCGTGGCAATAGCCGGCGGCAGCGGCGGCAATGGCACTGTATTCAAGTTTGACACCTTCAGCGGCAATTTCACCACTCTCTACAGTTTCAGCAACACCACCTTCAACTCCACATTGCAGGTGAACACAAACACCACCGGCGGCAATCCGGTCGGAACCATGGTCTTGTCGGGCAACACGCTTTACGGGACAACGTCATCCGGCGGAACTGCGGGGAGCGGCACGGTGTTCAAGGTGGATACTGACGGCGGCAATTTCAAAACCCTTTACAGCTTCTCCCAAACGGTGAATTTGACCAATGCCGACGGCGCAAATCCGTCTGGCGGTCTGGCATTGTCTGGCGGCACACTGTATGGGACGGCGTTGAACGGGGGCAGTGGCGGCGAAGGCACCGTCTTCGACATCACCACCAACGGCACGGGTTTTGCCACGCTTTACAGTTTCAGTGCCAGCACCGGGGAAAATCCAATCGGGGCGGTTGTTTTGGCGGGCAACTCGCTTTATGGGGCGACACTGAACGGTGGCACCCATGGGGACGGCACGGTGTATGCGTTGACTTTGCCTCCAGTTGCGCTGGACATTGCTTCTTCGGGAGGGCAGTTGACCCTCTCATGGCCGTCGTCCGCCACGGGTTTTGTCCTGCAATCCAATGCGACGTTGAACGCGCTGACGTGGTCAAACTTCACCGGCGGATACAATGACAACGGCACAAACGAAAGCGTCATCATTCTACCGACCGGTGGAAATGCGTTCTTCCGGCTGTTGAATACAAATGGTCCGTAGCGGCGCGGGAAAATGGAAGCCAACTACGAAGACACCAAGTTTGGCCACAGATTGACACAGATGAAAACAGATTCAGTCCGATCAGGACAACTCTGCTTTGTGCCTTGGAGCCTTGGTGGTAAAAATATTCCGCGTAGGAGACGACGTGAGGAGTCTCTGACTAAAAATCTGAAACCGGGGATTTGATTTGAGTCTCGTCACCTCGACTCCTACAAATGTTGGTAGGGCGGTCGCTGCTGCGCCGCCGTGATATTTGGGCTGAGCGGCAACGCAGCCCTGCCGGGAAATGTTTTTTGACAATAATTTCACGAATTTACGCCAATTCAATTCGTGTTGATTCGTGCAATTCGTGTCCGAAACTTCTCGACTCGGTATGGAAATGGGCGTATTCACCTGATTGAAAACACATGAATCCAATCCTTGAAATCTTGATTATCGCGGGGGCGGTGCTGGTTGTTTTTTGGGCTGCCGGTTGCCGGCGGTGTTCGCGCAAAAAGGATTCGTCATCCAATGGTGGCGGGGTCTGGTTTTTGGGCGGCAACGATTCCGGCGCAGAACAGCCTCATCACCACGATCACGGACACCAACACGATTCCGGTTCAGGCGGGCATCACGGCGGCGGTTTTGATGGTGGTGGCGGCGGCCACGGCGGGCATTGAACCGCGAACCACGCGAACCACGCGAACGCGGATTGACGCTGCCGGATTTCCGGCGCAGACTTCGCCGTCTGGCAAATCATTGTGTCAATAGCTGGGAGTGACCCCTCTAATATTTTTGCGGCTGGAAAAGCTCCATTCCAAACACGAAATGCTCCATTTCCAAGAGGAGATGCCCCGTATCAAACAAGAAACGCCCCATTTCTTGCTTGGAATCCGCGTCAGCCACCGAGACACAGAGACACCGAGCTTGGCCACAGATGAACACAGATTCAGTTCAATCAGGACAACTCTGCTTTGTGTCTTGGAGCCTCCCGCCGTGATCGCGACCGTCGCGGCAGGTGGCGGGAAACATGGGATTAGGCAAAGGTGAAGTCGGGGATCAGACTCGATACCGTAGCTTTTGCATAGGTCTCGATTGGTCAATAAGCCTTAAAAACCGCTAAAAGCTGGGCAGAGACCATTGTCAGTCAGCAAGAGACTAATGCCTGTCGTCGAGCGACTAAAGACGGTTGACGAGCGACTAAAGACGGTCGACGGGTGACTAAAGACGGTTGACGGGTGACTAAAGACGGTTGACGGGTGACTAAAGACGGTAGGCGGGTGACTAAAGACGGTCGGCGGGTGACTAAAGACGGTTGACGGGTGACTAAAGACGGTTGACGGGCGACTAAAGACGGTCACGGAGGAATTAATGATGGTCGCTAGGTAAATTTTGCCGGTTTCGGCAAAAATTACCCGGCAAATTTTACCATTCATGGACGAAATCAGCTTATTCTGGCATTTCCCCTGTGAGCCACAGATGCACACAGATATTTAACCACCAAGACGCCGGGGACACGGGGTGGCGACTGAGCTAATCCGGCACGGACCCGTCGCGGAGCGACGTGATGACAATAGCCCGGCATTTTAATGCCGGGTCAAATCCGCAAACATCCAAGTCCCGTCAGGGACGACCGAGGTTTGCGGAACGAAATGGCTGGCATGGCAGAAACCATGCGCCAGCCGTTCAGCCGTCCCGATGGGACTGGTGGCCGTGCGCAAGCACCCCGGCGTTGAAACGCCGGGCTATTTTCGGGTTGTCCCTTCTGGGACGGCAGACTGTGTGCAAGTGATGGCCGTCTGCAAAGACCTTTGACACGAATTCCACTGATTAACACCGATTGAATCCGTGACAATTCGTGCAATCCGTGTGCAAAATTTCTCGACACGGTGCGGAAATGGGCGGATTCTGCGGCAAATCATGGAAGCCATCGGGATAACTCTGGTGTGTGTCGCGGTGCTTGTGCCGGCTCTGCTGCTCTCGCGCCGGCAACGGCACGGATTACGGCGGCATCGCCGTCGTTCCGTGCAGGATGGCGGGGTCTGGTTTTTGGGCGGCAACGATTCCAGCGCAGAACAGCCGCATCACCACGATCACGGACACCATCACGATTCCGGTTCAGGCGGACATCATGGCGGGGGATTTGACATGGAGGCCATCTCGGTGGCGGTTTTGATGGCGGTGGCGGTGGCGGACATGGCGGGCATTAAAATGTAGGAGACGACGTGAGGAGGCTCATTTCAAATTCGGAATTCGGAGTTTTGAATGCGGAATTAAAATAATGAGTCTCGTCACCTCGACTCCTACAAATCAGGGTGGCGGCCTTGGGAAGCCAAAAACTTCTCGACTCGGTTCGGAAATGGGCGTATTCAGCATACAGTTGGAAAAACCCCCGAATCAAACGAGACATGAAACCACACATTCAAAAACTGTTCATCGCGCTGTTCTTGCTATCCATCCTCGACATTCAATTCTCCGCCGCGCTCGCGCAGGACAGCGTCACGCCGCCCCCGGGGCTTGTGGCGTGGTGGCCGGGCAACGGGAATGCAGTGGACATTGTTGGCGGAAACAACGGCACGCTTTCCAACGGCGTGACGTATGTGCCGGGCGAGGTGCAGCAGGCTTTTAATTTCAACGCGGACTCCGCCATGGTTTTGCTGACCAATTCCCCGGCGCTGCAGTTGCAGAATTTCACGGTTGAAACGTGGATCAAACGGGGCAGCCTCACCGCCGTCTCCTCGGATGCAAATGCCGTGGCCGGCAACGCCCTCATGTTTGGCTATGGCAACTCAGGGTATTCCTTCGCCATGGGATCCAATGGAAACCTGATTCTGACCTGGGTTGACCACGACGACGTGGTATCCTCGGCCGCCGTGACCGACACCACATGGCATCACATCGCCGTCACCACCACCAACGGCACCGTCGTGTTCTATCTGGATGGCACGGCTTATCCGGCAGCCAGTTACTTACGCACCTACACGTTTGCCACGGCACCCGCCATCGGCGGCCGGGCGGACAATCTCAACCAGAATAACAATGACTCGTTCCTGGGCTCCATTGATGAAATTTCCGTCTACAACCGCGCGCTCACGGCGACGGAGATTCAATCCGTCTATCAGGCCGGTGCCGCAGGCAAATATGCCGCCTATTACACAAACCCGCCTGCGTCGTTCACGAATTATCACTTTGATGCCGTAGCCGACTTTGGCACCAACGCCAACCCCAACGGGTCCTGGAGTTACGGCACTTTGAGCGCTTTTACGAGCGGCACCTTCAGGCTGTTCACCACGGCGTTGCCCCTGCCGGGTTTCACTGGAAGCGGAGTGGCTTGGTATAATGGCGGAGCCCCGGCAGGCGTGGTGATCAAGAACACGACGAACATCACGATCGACGGCGCCTCTTCGGTTTTCATTCCCACCAACTATCTGGATGTTGACGGACAAGGCAACATTGCTTCGGTGCGGTGGATCGCCCCCGCCACCTCGCATTACAGGATTGCGGGGTCTTTTGAACGCTCAGACGACCAGCCGATGGCCGTTGATGCCGAGATTCTTGAGAATGGAACGAACCAGCTCTTCTCCACAAACAATTTCACGGGCTTCACCCAAGTGGCGGCGTTCAACCTCACCAATGTATTGTTCGCAGCCGGAACCGTGCTGGATTTCGCGCAATCCTGCCCTTTCAGCCCCAACCATGACGGAACCGGTCTCGCCGCCACCATCGTGACCCTGTTGCCGCAGGTTACGGGCGTCGGCACGTCCGGAGGCAACCTGATCATCACAGGCAACAACGGTGTGCCGGGGGCGACGTTCGAAGTATTGACAAGCACCAGCCTGACCGTGCCGTTGGCTCACTGGATGCCGCTGACCTCCCAGGCTTTTGACGCCAATGGCAATTTCAGCCTGACCAATCTCATCAGTCCGGCCACGGCCCAGCAATACTTCGTGATAATTTTTTAGGGCGTATTTTTGGGATTATAAATCTGTCAGTCCTTGGCTTTGAAATTAATCCGTTTCCGCCTTCGTCAGACTTCGGCGAGACAAGCGCGTTGTTCGTGACCATGATTCGCGTCAGCGAACAGCAAGATTTTGGGACTCTATCTTTTGGCGGGCTTGGGAAGCCAAAAACTTCTCGACAGGGTTTGGAAATGGGCGGATTCTGGCGCAAATCATGGAAGCCATCGGGATAACTCTGGCCTGTGTCGCGGTGCTGGTTGTGCCGGCTCTTCTGCTCTCGCGCCGGCAACGGCACGGATTCCGGGGGCTTCGCCGTCGTTCCATGCAGGATGGCGGGGTCTGGTTTATGGGCGGCAACGATTCCAGCGCGGAACAGCCGCATCACCACGATCACGGACACCATCACGATTCCGGTTCAGGCGGACATCATGGCGGGGGATTTGAAGGCCATCACGGTGGCGGTTTTGATGGCGGTGGCGGCGGCGGACATGGCGGGCATTGAACCGCGAACCACGCCAAACACGCGAACGGTTTCAACGCCAAAATCTGTTCAGCCTTGCATAAACCTTCAAAAATTGCGATAAACAAGAATTATGACATTACGGGAAATCAACATTTCAGGTCTCTACGGTTATATTGACAAAAAAATTGAATTTCACAGTGACATCAACTTGCTCGTAGGGATAAATGGTTCTGGAAAAACAAGCGTGTTGAATATTATTAGCTGGATGTTGAACCCCGCATCTCTGCCGCAACTCTGCATAACTCAATTCCGCAAGATTTCGCTCAAAATAACGTATAAATCAGTCAGCTATGAATTGATCTGTCAACAAACTGGCAAGTTGATGACATATGATGTAGTTCGCGTCGGTGCAAAGCGAAAATCGTTTCATCCTTTGGAAATTCTTTTGCTTCCATTCCCAGAGGGTTTCACTGAAAGACCCGATTTCAAAAAAGCAGCATTGGACCGTTACAGCGGCATGAAGCCAAACAAACGGGAGCTTAAGACTTATACTTTCTTACAGCAGATTCCGAAACCATTTATTTTGGGGTTAGATAGGACTGTGACACGAGAGTCCAAAGACCCAAGGCAAAATATTCCCATGTCTGCCGTTGAGCAGATCCAAGAGATAGCAAATACAAATTACAGCAGATACTTGAGTCGGATTAACTCGCTTAACAACAAATTGCGAAATCAATTCATGCTTTCTGCGTTCAATGTAACTCACCTCAAACAATCGAGTAAACCTTTGTTAGTTGAGCTTTCTCAAATTCAAAAGTGGCGTGAAAGATTCGGTAAATACCTGAGCCAAAGCCCTGCGTCAAATACTGCCATAAGCCCCGATATTCAAAAAGCCGCGAAACTTTACTTCGACAAACTTGAGAAACTACTTGTTAAAAAGCACGATCAAGCTGACCTTGTTCTAATCTCGACAGAATCTCAAAAGCTAAGGCGTTTAATTACCTACTTAGAAAAGTTTGAAACTGAATCCGAAGAGTCATATAAACCAATTAAGTCCTATCTTCTAACGCTTAACAATTTCTTCAAGGATTCATCCAAATCACTTTTATTCAAACCTGATACATATCAGATTTGTTTTCAGGTGTTGGATAAGCGGGAAAACGTCGTCGGAAAATTAAAGAATGTCGAACTCCTGTCGTCCGGTGAAAAACAACTTCTCACACTGTTTACATTCATCAAATTCAGCACTGGCGGAATTTATATCATTGACGAACCCGAGTTGTCGTTACACCCGAAGTGGCAGGATGGTTTTCTTGATGCAATAAAAAATCTTATGCCTGCTGACACTCAATTGATTCTTGCGACGCATTCCCCATCAATTGTTGGAAAAAATCGAACGTATTGCACAACGCTTCTTCCATATAACGCATAATCATGGTAACTACCGAGGAAAGCATTCCTAGTATCTCGGACGCGTATCAGTCTGCTAAAAGTGTATTTTATCAGCAGTTTAACGCCGTAGATTTTTATGTTGAAGATGAGGATTCGGAAAATTTTTATCACTGCATTCTAGCAAAACTATTCCCTAATATCCGACTAGAAAACATCTTCCCATTGCGCGGCAAGCAGAAACTAATCCAACATGCGACCACTGCACAACCCAAACGCAAGTCTGTTTATCTTTTGGACAAAGATTTTGATGACCTGCTTGGAAGAACACACAAGCAAACGAATGTTTTCTATCTCGAAAAATATTGCATCGAAAATTTCCTTCTGGAGGAGAAGGCTCTTATCAGATTTATCGTTAGTGAAAAGCCTCGACTTAAGCTAGTCGATGTAAAACGTGACCTCAAATTTCAATCTACTTGGGATGAGATAGTAAAACTGCTTTCAAAGCCTTTTGCTATGTTCTATGTCGTTCAGAAATACAATATCGCCTCACTTAAGAATACAAGTCACGAGCCTGACTGTTTTTGTTTGCCGACAGACAAGTGTAGTATTGATGAACAAAAGGTTTCTGATTATGCAAAGCAAGTAAAAAGAAAGGCATCAATCCAAGGAGTTCAAATCGATATGGTCGAAGAACTTAAAACGTGCTCTGGAATCTTTGAATTTAACTCTAAGTCAAAACTTCAAGGAATAAATGTTTCCGGTGAGTTTATTCTTTGTCTATTTGCTCATCGAATCTTTCAAGCTTTCAAGTTAAGCCATGTTCCAGATCTAAAATCTTTTGCGTTTCGCCTAGCTCAAGAGTGTGATTTGAATTCTCTGCATACTCTCAGGGCACAAGTAAACTCTTTCCTAAAAGATGGCTGACAATACTTTGATTTGTGTTTCGCGGTTCACCTCATCCGGCCTGCGGCCACCTTCTCCCCATCGGATGCAGAGAAGGAATTATTTTGTGGGACGATTTCCTAGGGTAGGTGCTTGCGCACGGCGCACCAACCCTAGGCTAATTTCCGTAGCGCCTTCAGCGCAGCAGAAGCTCGGCCTGCCAAGCAGGCGTGGTTCAATTCATAGCCTTTGAGTTCGACACCTCACCCCGACCCTCTCCCCGTTCGAGGCGGAGAGGGAGAAAGTGTTCGCGGTCAAAAACTTCTCGACCCGGTTTGGGAATGCATTTATTTTGTCTTCAGCAGGAGAGTTGTCATGAGTGATACAATGTTGTGTCATTCAGGGCTTGCAGGAATTTGAGAAGATTGTTCACCATGAAGAGATTCTTTTTTATGTCGCTGTTTTGGGGATGCGCCTTCTCCAGTTTTGCCGGCCCAGCGACGTTGCCCTCCGGTGCGGTGGCGTGTAAATGGGTCAGTCCTCGGCATTGAAACAAATCCGTTTCCGCCTTCGTCAGACTTCGGCGCGGCAAGAGCGGTCAAAAACTTCTCGACTCGGTTCGGAAATGGGCGTGTTAAGGATTGGGAATAACCGGAACGGACCGGAAGAAAGTTCTTGCAAACCCGTGGAACAGGAAGAGAATGATGAAAGAGGCTCATGCGGTTCTTGGGCTACAGCCCAAATTGGAAATCCCGGTTCAGAACAACTTGACCAAAGACAATGAACAAAACACTGGCATCCCTTTTCTTTGCGCTTTCTTTAATCACGGTTGGACGTTCTCAAAACCTGATTATCAACGGCGATTTCAGCGCAACCAATTCAGGCTTCTCCAGCGGTTACAGCTACGTCGCATCCGGTTCAGGCGCAAATGTCGGACTATATGGGGTTCGGACAAACTCATTAAGTTTTAACTCCGGCTACACCTCGTTCAAAGACCATACAAGCGGAAACGGTCTGATGATGCTGCTGGATGGATCCACGACAACCACGGTTGCATGGTCCGAGACAATCAACATTTCCACCAACACAGACTACACCTTCTCCGGCTGGGCAACATCTTCAGACCCGCTCAATCCCGCCACTTTACAGTTCAAAGTCAATGGCATTCAGCTCGGCGGCGGCTTTCCGCTCACCACAAATGTCGTCTGGACCAATTTTTCTAACGTCTGGTTTTCCGGCACAAACCAGCAGGCCACGCTGGCGATTTATGACATCAATGCCAATTACATCAACGCCCAAGGTGGAGGAGGCGACGACTTTGCCCTGGACGATTTGTCTTTCGGAGTTCTCTACCCCACGTTGCTGATCAATTCAGCGAACACCAATGTCGTCCTGACTTGGCCGACGAATGCCATCGGCTTCACATTGCAATCCACTACGAACCTTGCCCCCGCAGTTTGGAACCCCGTATCACCCGCACCCGTCATAGTAAACACGAACAATGTGGTTACAAATGCAATCTCTGGCACACAAATGTTTTATCAGTTAAGCCACTAAAAGGGTTAGTCCAAGTATTCCACATCCACTTTTCAAACCTTCGGTAAGGGTTCAGTCCTCGGCTTTGAAACAAATCCGTTCGCGTGTTTCGTGTATTTCGCGGTTCACCTCATCTGGCCTTCCGCTGAATTGTTTTTCCCGTTTAACACTCACCTGTCCTGCGGACATCCTCTCCCGCTCCCGCGAGCGAGGAATCTTGCGGAGAAGGAATTATTCTCGACCCGGTTTGGGAATGCATTTATTTTGTATTTAGCAGGAGAGTTGTCATGAGTGATACAATGTTGTGCCATTCAGGGCTTGCAGGAATTTGAAAAAATTGTTCACCATGAAGAGATTCTTTTTTATGTCGCTGTTTTGGGGATGCGCCTTCTCCAGTTTTGCCGGCCCGGCGACGCTGCCCTCCGGGGCGGTGGCGTGGTTGAAGGCCGAAAACAATGCCAATGATTCCAGTGGAAACACCAACAACGGGGTTGTGGATGGCCTGGTGACCTACGCGGCGGGCGAAGTGTATCCGTCTGACGGAGCACGTCTGGACTCACAAGTTCAAAATGGCTAAAGCGTAAAAGAGCAAAAACTAAGGCCGCCTCACACAACGGAACCCCCAGCTATCGTAGTTGTTGCCCGGGCTCTCCCACCCGCGATAGGCACAGCGCGCGTGGCTGGCGAGGTCGCCCCAATCGCCGCCGCGCACCACACGATCACTTCCTCCTTCAAAACCAACCCCGCGTGGATCAGTGCCTCCCAAATAAGCGCTGCCAGACGGATACGGCGGCCACGCATACAAATCCCAACACCACTCCCCTACATTCCCAGCCATGTCGTAAAGACCATAACCGTTCGCCGGGAAGGTTCCCACCGGACTCGTGTAGGGATATCCAGTGTTGAAGTTTGTGTCGAAGCCAGTATATGGCCCCAAATCGTATGTATAACCGCCAGAATTGGGAGGTTTAGGATAGGCATCATAATTGGCCTGACTTTCCGAAATGGTGTTCCCCGACGGAAACCGTTGCCCGCTCAATCCGCCCCGCGCTGCTTTCTCCCACTCCGCTTCGGTCGGCAGTCGATATCCGCTCGCAGACCAATTCGGATAAACCGCATCCGTATTCCCGTTGGTATAAACCTGTGTCAATCCGACATCCGTATAATATACCGGAGTTAAACCCGCCTGCGCCGACCGCGCATTGCTCCACTTCACCACATCATACCACAAGACTGTCTGCACCGGTTGATTCGCCGCGTTGCCCGCTCCCGTGTCAAAAAACGTATACCCATTACTCGTGGCGTAGCTGTATACCAACTGCCATTGGCCGTAGCTCACCAGATTCGTATCCATGTAAAAAGCTGAGACATAGACGTTCGTGGGAATCGCATCGCTCTCCCCATCTAGCGTGTCACCAATCGTGAACGAACCGGTGGGAATGAAAGCCATGCCGTCGGCTGTGGTGGTCGGAACTTGCATCAAACGAAAGAACCTCGCTGTCAAGGTATTGGTGACGGTCACGGCGGTCTGCGAACCGTAAGTCGCCGGGACGTCATCGGTGGCAAAAACCCAGTTCGTCGAGGCCAGATTGGTGCTGCTTTGCAAAACGTAGTCCGTAGCGGTTGCTGGCCAATAAAGCAGGGATTGATTGTTCGTCGGCACAATTCCTAACGCCGGTTGCGCCAGCACAGGATGAACGACGGCCAGCAAGGCCAGCCCGATGAAAAAACACTGGAGTTTGGTTTTCATAAGAATTTAGATTGCCTCATTTGTATGAGGCTCTGTTCTGACAGTGCGTTTTTACATCTCGGCCAATAAAAATACAACTGAAATTGGCGGCAGTGTCGGCGGGAGTTCAAAAGGAGAATGTTGCGCGAGTTCAAAAGGAGACAGATTTAGAGGGAGTAATTTCCGAGGATTTCCGGCCAAGTGTTAATCGGAGGTGCTGGGGCATGGGTGACGGCCCAGAACTGGCGCAGGGGATGATGGATGAGGGTGATGCTCGATCGTTTGGTTGGGGCAATGTGCCAGCTTTGACCCAGAAAGTCGATCTGGTGGTCGGCGTTGACGCGTCGTTTCAAATGGAGTGCCAGATGCAGGTTTAGCAGCGTTGCCGGCGGACAGGGACGAGTGGCCGTGCGTCTTTCGGCCAAGGCTTGCTCCCAGGCGGCATTGGGGCTGAGGCTGGTGGTGCGGCAGAGGGTGGCATTTTGTCGTTCAAGCTCCCGGTTTAGCACGATCTGTGCGGCGGCATAATGGGTGACTTTTTCATAAGCCAGAAGTGCTACCAATCGCTGTTGGAGGGTTCCTAAAGGGGTCAGTCCCCGGAATTGTAAAAGGGTCATCCCCGGGGATTGAAACCAATCCGTTCTCGCGGTTCGCGTAGTTCGTGTATTTCGCGGTTCACCTCATCCGGCCTGCGGCTGAATTGTTTTTCCCGTTTAACCCTTACCTGTCCTGCATTTTTAAGAATCGCCCTTACCTCACCCAGCCTCACCCCCAGCCCCTCTCCAATCCGATTAGAGAGGGTGGCGTCGGACTCTCCCTTCCCATCCGGGAACGGAGAGGGAATAGGTTTCCGCTTTCGCGAGCGAGGAATCTGTGCGGAGCGGAGAGGGGACAGATTTTGTGCGGATTTTTAATGGGGACCGTAATTAGAGTGGGTGGGTATGCATACTCAAAAAAAAGAATTGGCACGTGCTCGGAGGGGCGTGCAAACGGCTCCAAACCCCTGAAAATAAAAGTTTGACTGATTTTTGAACCGAGCTAAAAATGGAGACATGAACCAGAAAAATTCAACTTCCGTCAGGAGCTTGGACTTTTGTTAATGATACTGTCAGGCGATTATTTGCCATGAACATTCACATAGACTTCATCAGCGATATGCTAGGCCTGTTGTTTTACCTAGCTACAGCAATCATTGGTTACACGCGACATGGCAGTCTGCCGTGGGCTATATTAGATTTCTTTTTTGCACCAATTGTTTGGTGCAAATGGCTCATATGTAAGCAAGTAAATTTGACGCTTATCAAGAAGAGCTTTGCTTTCTTTCTTGAGTAGCTTTCATCACCCCACAAGTATTGTGAAGCCGCCAGCTGGAAGCCGGGGTTGGAATGCGGAATTAAAACAGGCTTTCTGAATGCGGCGGTGGCAGAAAATTAAAAATGGAGTATATTGAACCGGCTCTGATGGCCGACAGATCTGTGCAAAAGGTTCCTCCGATGTTCAGGTTTTGCTGTTATCAGGGCCATGGTGTTATCTGCGGTTTGGCAAATTCCTTTCGCCTTTTCCAAATAGATCAAGTCTCCCCAGCGCGGAGAAGAAATTATTCAGAGACGGAGACGAGCGTGTTCTTCCGGGTTTCCTCATTGACGCCATCCAGAATTCCTGCCGCCGCCGGCAGGATTGGACGCAAAATTTCCACGCGTGAATTCAAGCCGATGACGGTGTTGCGCGCTCCGACGGAAACCAACCGCCGATACCAGTCCATAAACGCCCGGCTCACGACGATCTCCTCATCCCGGCCGCTAAGTCCCACAACCGGCTGCGAAGACGCCGTTGCGCAGAGAATCTGCGCGGCCACGGCGCGGGGCGGTCGTTCGCCGTTGATGGTGCGATTCCAAAATGGCAGCGCCGCCACTATTTCCTGGCTCAAAAGCAGCACCTCGGCACGTTGCGCGACGATGCAACCGTCGTCCGGCAACTGGCGGATAGCTTCGCCCGTCCAGTCACGCGCAAATTCCAAAAATTCAGGTTTGCTCAATGCAACTTCGCCGCCGAGCCGCCACGCAACAGCATTGTGGGCGTCGGCCTGCACCAACTCGTTCAATTGTTGCAGCGCTTCTATCGGCCTGTTTTGTGCCGCAAGAAATTTTGCATAGTCCACTTTCAGTTCCGACAACCTTCCATTTTCCGTCAACCCGGCCTGGAAGGCTTTTTCTGCCCCGTCAGAGTCACCCAGTTTGAGCAGACTCATGGCCAGGCAATGATGCGGCGCGGCGGTATGGATTTCCTTGTTGATTGGGGCGAGGCTGCGCTGGTGGCGTTTCGCAAGGCAATGCCGCATCTGGTCGGCACCTTCACTGAACCGGCTGAGTTCAAGATACGACAGCCCAAGCGAGAAATGCAATGTGGCCGTCAATCCACCATGCATCCCGGCCAGCGGCGAGGTGAGAACGCGCACAACTTCGTCAAACCGCTTCGCCGCTGTCAGCCGCGCACAAAATTGCATCAGGAATGTCTCGCGAAGCTCAGGAACGATTTCGGTTGCAGGTTTCGTTAAGAGAGTATCGAAAGCCTCCTCGTAGCGCATCAACGCCCCGGCTTCTTGTCCCGACCGGGCCAGTTCCAGGCCCAGGTTCATCAACAAGTGTGGTTCGTCCGGCAATTCCTCAACGGCGCGTTTCAGGAGATTGAGGTTGCGTTCGATTTTGTTCCGGTCGCGGGTCACTTCGGCCGTGTATCCATGGTGAATGAGAGTTGCGTCGCCAATACGGTTTTCCAGTCCCCATTCTGCGCGCTGCACTTCGATGCTGCTGAAAACCTGCTCGTGGACCCGCCCGACATAAAACAGGCCCGGCGCGTTGCGAAAAAATCGCGGCACATAGGAACAACCATCCGCCTCGCGGCCCACGTCCACGATGGGAAGACGCCATGCCATTACAGCCGGATTGATCATGGCCAGTTTTAATTTATCGAGGCCATCGGCGGATAATTCCTCGTCCGCATCCAGCACCAGCACCCAGTCGCCGGTGGCATGTTCCAAGGCCGCGTTGCGGGCGGCGCTGAAATCGTCGCACCAGGCAAAGGCATGGATTTTAGCGCCGAATTCCTTTGCAATTTCCACCGTGCGGTCCGTGGAGCCCGTGTCCACAACCACAATTTGTGATGCAATCTCGCGGATGGATTTCAAACACTGTCCGAGAAATTTCTCTTCGTTTTTAACAATCAAGCAGACTGACAAGTTGAGGGTTGAGGGTTGAGAGTTGAGGGACTCCGGCAGTTTGAGCCACTCCGGTCTGGCACCGCCTTTGAGGCGCTGGTTCAAGAATTTTCTTGCCGGTTTCCAGCCCGGGGCGATGCGGCGGGCGTGGTCGGCGCAAAGTTTGGCGGACTGGCCGTCGCCGACGGATTGCGCGATTTCTGCAAGCAACAAGAAGGCTTCCGGATGGAAAGGCCGACTGGCTAATGCAGACAGTGCGGCTTCCCATGCAGCCCGGAATTTTTTTTGGCGGACCAGTTCCCGGGCCTCGGCCAGATGGCCGGACAGGGCGCACGGTGGCAGGGTGATTTTAGCCTTTGTGACCGTGCTGGTTTTTGTGGAAGACACTTGCTGCTGTGCAAGCTGGCCGGCACTCATACCAGCGCCGGCGAGTTCGTGGATGCGCCGTGCCATGATCGGGGCGGAATTTTGCCAGGAACAAAATTGTTTTGCATGTTGGGCGGCTAGTTGTCCGCGCTGGCGTGTTTCGGCGGGTTTGGCAAATGCCTCGCGCAAGAACCGTCCGAGTGCGGCAACATCCGGTTCCAGCAGCCAGCCCGCACCGGCCAGCTTCATGCCGCTGATTTCGTGTCCGAATATCTTCCGGTCGGCAGGAATGCGCCACGCAAAAGTGTCGCGCACAAAATCGTCCGTCGCACCACCGGCGGTGACTATGACGGGCAGACCGGCGGCCATGGCTTCGAGCGCGGGCAAACCAAATCCTTCACCACGATATGGCAGCACCAGGCAGTCGCACGCCGTGTAAAGACCGGGCAGGGCATCCGGTGGAAGCTCCTGGTTCAGATATAGAATTTCCGGCGCATTCGGCTGCAATTGCGCGGCGCGGATCTGCGATTCGAAGGTTTGCCCGGCATAAACCGTCTTGCCGCCAAAATCCTTGATGACGAGGCAGATGTCGTCTGCATCCGTGAAATTTTCCAGATAAGCTTTGAGCAGCAGGTCCGGCCCTTTGCGGAAGATTGTTCCGCCGACGAAGAGAAATTTGAATTTCTTTTGCGTGGCCAGTTTCATCGGCGCGACCTGCGGATGAAATTTTTTCAGGTCCACGCCATTGGGCACGACAACCACCTTTTCATCCGGCACACCGGATTCGACATAAACCCGGCGGACGTATTCGGAAGGCACCCAGAATTGATCAACGCTGGCAGAATCCTTCAACCATTGTTCCGGCAGCGATCCGAATTCCCAAGGCTGGATGACGACCAGTTTGCCGGTTTGCGGGCGCTTCCAATCCGGCGGCCAGGCGTGGCGGATGGTGACTGCGGCATCCTTTGAAGCGATTGCAGAGATTTCGCCGGCCAGATGTTTGAAATCAGGCGACGCCGATGCGCCGTTTGAAATTCGCTTTAAACAGATTTCGGGAGAAGATTGAAGCACACTGGTAAATTCACGATTGACGTGCGACAGGCTGCCATGGTCGAGAAAGGATCCGATCCAGTCCACAATTGTGCTGCTAATTTTCAATGATGCGGTGTTGGAGGAACCCGTCTTTGCAATCGTGGCGGCCCGTTCGACATAATCAGGCCAGCAGTGTTTCAGGAATTTGGCATCCGCCGCCGGAAGCCGGCCGGCCGCTGCTGGATTTATTTCGGTCAAAGCTTCACTGCAAAATGCAATCTTCCATTCCAAGTCTTGCATTTGAAACAGAAGGTTCCATGTCGCAGCAGCCGGATTGAGCTTTTGATGCAAACCCAGTCCTTCGATGAAAGCGGAACGCCGGACGAGGAAGCTCTGCGGAATTGCGTCCAAGATGTTTTCGCGCGCCGGCATCGTCAGTTTTTCCTGCCACTGGCGCGGCGACGGAAAAACGATGCCCACCTTGGATGACGAACGGATGATGTCCAGCATCGCCACGTCCCAGCCTGTTGACAACGGCGTGTTCCCATCAAAGAACATGACAAATGGTGAGGGGGAATTATCCACGGTCAAATTCAACTGCTCATTCCAGGTTTGCTGCGGGTGGCGTTCCATTACGTGAAGCCGTTTGATTTCATGACCGAATTCTTGCGCAATGGCCATCGTTTTCTTGTCATCATTCGCCGCCAGCAGAAAGATTTCACAATTCTTGTTGCGGATTGAAACCGGTTTCAACTGGTTCAAGCATTTGCGCAGGGAAACAGTATCGCGCTGGGGTGGAACCACGATCACCAATTCAGGCTGTACTCCATCTTTGTCGCCGCTTGAGTTGCACAACAACATTGCCTTGCCGCACGAAAAGAATTCGGAAGCGGCCCGTGGATTTTCCATCTGAAAAACGCCTTGCGGCCAGTGAATGCCGGCTTCGCCGAGAATGCGCGCGTAGCCCTGTTTGCGGAGTTTCTCCCGGTCGCTCGCACCGCACATCGGCTTGAAGGAATCGGCGAAGTAATAATCGTCCAGAGGCAATGACCCAAAAATCGCCAGTTCGGCCTGCGTAGGAAATGCGGCGGCCCGGCCAAGGATGGGAGTGAAACCGCAATCCACATCCTCCAGGATTCGCTGCGACAATTCCGTCTTGCCATCGAGCAGGCCTGGTTTGGTGGCGCGGAACCAGTGCCAAAGATTTTGGAACAATGCCACACCTTCCTTGAACCGGCGTTGGCGGCGCATGGTCGCCTCGTCGAAACGAACCTCATCCAATACAGGGGTCACTTTGCCGTCTGGCTGACGGGTATAACCCAAGGTGGTGCCGACGGGCGCGACGAACGATTGTTCAACAAATGCCGGCGAACGCAGGAAGGCGTGGTAAAGATGTTCCGGTCGCCCGAATGATCCCAGATAATGCCGCACATCCAGCGATTCAAGAATTCGCGCCGCGGAACCTTCGCCCGTGAGCAAATAGCATCCAACCATGTGGGTACGGTTTGATTCCAAATCGAAGATGCGTTTCAACTGCGTCTGCGCGGAGGCGTTGTAACCGATGTCGCACAACCCGATGGCATCGCCCGATTCAAGCCATGGACGGAGGTAGTCGAGAACCTTTCGACGTTCTTCTGCGCTCCGGGCCTCGATGCGGCTGGCGATCTCGGGGGAAAAAAGAAATTTGGCCAGCTGGAGCACCCGTTCCCGGGAATCGGTTTTTTCTTCGAGCGAAAAGGGCAGATGCCGCGCGCTTTCCGGCGCAATTCCGAAATGGGCGAGAATGGTTTTGACCGGCAGGGTGGAGCGGCGCACGAGCCAGTCAATCACGCCGTCAGCCGTTAATCCTCCCAGAGCCGCCAGGGCCGTGGCCTTACGGTTTATGTAGAGCGGTTTTATTTCCAGATCCAAACCCCGCACGTCCGACTCGCATTGTAGAATTTGTGCAAACAATTCTCCTTCGCGCATAAATGCGCCGACCTTCCTCACGCCGCTTGCAAGATACTGGTCGCACGCCCAGGTGGCGAAGCGGGTCAGCACCGGACCGAGCAAAAGGGCGCCCAAGCGTCCAAAACTTCCCTCGTCCGTATTTTCCGGAAAAGCACGCGCCGCCAACATGCGTAATGAATTTGCATTGAATACGGGATTTTGCCCGCCGAGCAGAAATTTTTCGCGCTCAAGGATTGTGTTGGTTTCCTGGGTGGCCTGCTGGTAATGGCATCCGCGCACGCCGGCTTTGCGGGCACCGACAACGTCCGGCGCTGGATTGTCACCGATGTGGAGCATTTGATCAGCTTCAAGATTCAACGTTTTAAGTGCGTGCCGGAAAAGGTTGCCAGTGCCCTTGCACACGTCGGCGTCGCAAGAGGTCAACATTGCATCGAAAATTGACGGATCGAATTGATTGGCTAGCAGGATTCGGCGCAGATGGTCGCCCGAAAAATAAATGTCGGAGACAACCAAGACGCGCAAGCCGCGTTGCCGGAGATGGTGGATGAAGCCGGCCATGACCGGATTCAACATGCAAAGATCACTTTCCACACCGTGCTCGATTTCAACTCCTGCAGCCGGGTCTGTGACGATCGAATCCATTTGCTGGTAGATTTCGCGGATGTGAATGTCTTCCAAGGTCGCATCCTTGAGCGCCTGACGTTCACGGGTCTTGTATTCCGCGAGACGTCGCAATGTTTCAAAATCATCGGCTGAAATCGTTGAGCGCAGCATCTCCTTTTGCCGCAGGCGGCGGCCCACTTCACGAAAGGCATCTACGGGTTTTGCGACCAGCCGCCAGACAAGTGTGTCAAAGAAATCGAAGGAAACGGCACGCACGCGACCGGAGCTCAACTCGATTAATTTGTCGGCTCGGCACAGCGACTCGTCGTACTGCCACGATGACATCTGGTTCAAAGTGCAAATTTTGTTGTCGGTCGTCATGCTTGTCGGGTTTGGATGGTGAGTTGATTGAAAATGGCAGGACGTTGCAACACCGGGTTTGGTTTTGGCCTGGACTGGAGTCGATCCTGCAGTTCAATAATTTTCAGGTAGAGTTCCAGACGGTTGCGCTCAAGCATTTCCAAAAGCGGACTGGAAGTGAAAGGACGCAGCAGCTCTGTCAGCCGGTCGACCCATGGCGCCGTGCGGCTGTAAATGATGCCAAGACCCAACACAACGGGGATGACTTCAAAACGGAGATCGGGACGGTGGGCAAGAAAATCCTCAATGGCCGTGCGAACGCCGTTGGCGGGACCGCCTTCGCGCAAGGCGAAAGAGATGCCGCCGCCCCGCAGACCTCCATTAATCATCCCGGGATTGTCAAGGGTGAGGCCAGTTTCACATGAGTAAGGTTGACGAAATGGCAATGGGACCGCGCCGGGATTGTAATACATGTCGCGCCGGCCGCACGGCCAGCAGACATCGTGTTCAAACACCAGCAGCGGTTTGTCCCCGCGGGCCGCGGCGATCAAATCCAGTTCCGCACGCACCGTGAAATAATTATGGTCGCCATCAATGACATAGGCGTCGGCACCGGCCAGTGCCGGCAGGGCGCTGATGCTGGCATCCTGAATGAACTGGAAATGCGGATTGTCCCGGTTGGCGGCGATGAATTTGAATGCGTCGGGTTTCGGCGTGGGATCAATACTGATGAGCTTGCCGGCTGCTTGGATGGCAAAGGCGTGGAGTTCCCGTGTAAAGCCGCCGTATTCCGAGCCAATCTCAACGATCTGGCGCGCGCCAGCCAGCGCCAGTGCCGGAAGAATGATTTCGCCAAATAAAGTCAGGGAGTAGAGATAAGGGCTGGTTTTCATGCAATCAATCTGCATTTTTGAATGACCGTGGAGAGATCTGCGGATACGAGCGTGATTCATGATAAAAAGTTTCGCCGGAACCAAAACCAGCGGCTGGCAGCGCGGGAACGCGTGGGGATCCCGCCGACTTTTTGAGCACAAACGCCATGAACCGATTTTCAAAATCAAAATCAACATCCACAACTTCAAAATGATCGTCGCAGGACGCGCAGCCGATGGCCAGCTCGTTCAAAAAACTCAAGTGTGCCTTGCTGGAATGATTTAGATACGGCAGCGGCAGCAGGGCAATAAGCAAACCCTTTTCGTTTAGAACTTCCCCCATCCGGCGCAGAAGCGCATGCAATTCAAGGCTGTGTTCCAGCTCATGACGGAAAAAGATAGCCTGGGCTTTCTGCCCAATGCGTTTGGTCCATCGCAAAAAGACTTCCGCGTTGCAACAATGCAAAGTGTGCGTGTCAAAATTGTAAGTCTGGCGCGCCAGTTCCACCCGATGAGTCGATGACTCACAACCCATGACTGCAAAGCCATGCTGACGCAGGCTTTCCATCATTTCACCACGACCGGCACCAAAGTGAAAAACAGAACCTTTCGCCGCGTGCAATCGTGATTCGAAATGGCTGACAATGGCTTCATAATTTGCCTCCGCCCACAATGCGTCGGTTTCGAATAAATCCGGAAGAGCAGTTTTGTCAGATTTTAAGAGCAAAGAGTGTTCCCAAAGAGCGGCTGGAACAACCGAACTGCCTCCGGAATCTGGTGAATTCATAAATTTTTCCCGTTTGAGAAGGTTGGCGGCGCTCATAAATTTCTTTGTTTGTTTCTTCTTTACGGGCGGACCGATTTATCATCGGCCCGCCCGAGGAAGGAGCCAGCGGTCCCGTCCTAAGGACGGACGAAATTCGCTGACCATTTACTGACACAGGTCCGACACGACTCGTGGCGCGTGGTCAGTCACGCCATCGGTTGCATGCCAGATTGCATCAGAATCTGTTGTCCGGCCGGTTTTGCGGCCGCAAAATTTTTCTTCGACTGTCATAAACCTTTTGAAATTGTAATTCCCGGTTTTGCGGGCGTTGATTGAGGCAATTTTGGCAACGCCACATTTTGCCGGGTGAGCGCCTGCTCGTTGCTGCATTGAATTTCTTCGTAAACTTCCCGGCGATGCACCGGCACTTCCGCCGGCGCTTCGATGCCGATTTTCACGACCTCGCCCTCCACGCGCACGATCTTCACGTGAATGCGTCCGTCAATCACAATGCTTTCGCCGGATTTGCGCGAGAGGATGAGCATGATCGGGTGATTAGACGGCCCCGTTGACCGGCAACGGATGTTGAACGGAGTATTCGACAGCGTTGGCAATGACGACCTGCTTGGCCACGCCGGTGTTCCGGTTGATAATGACCGGGCCCTTCAAATTCACAGAGGCATTGCGAGGACCGCGCAGCGTTACGATATTATAAACCACTGCGTCGTCCGGCGAAGTTAGTCCAAGAAAATCCACGTCCGCCTGGGGAATGTCCGGCCGGTAGTCCGGCGCAAAATAGAGCGGTTCGATGACAATGAACGCCAGCGACGGGTTGTTTTTTACTTGTAGCCAGCGGAAAGGCGCTTCGGCAGGTTTGGCTATGAGCAGGAAATTTTTGATATGCTCAAATCCAAGCAACCCCGCTGGCATCCGCACTTCGCAGCAAGCGGCGGTCTCGGTCGTTTCCGGTTCCTCTATTTCTATAACGTTTGCACTATTCATGG
>Ga0302200_10001024_pt1 | contig 26932 bp, 24 predicted proteins | sample II_Bog_N3_1_FD_194585 | JGI IMG/M metagenome (GOLD analysis project Ga0302200, IMG submission 194585) | Peat permafrost microbial communities from Stordalen Mire near Abisko, Sweden - II_Bog_N3_1 | ecosystem: Environmental > Terrestrial > Soil > Wetlands > Peat | place: Sweden: Abisko... | reverse complement strand
TCGAACGCCTTCTCGGCGCCTACCAGGAAGCACTCATGTCGATCGAGCAGTTGCGTGAGCGCATGCCAGGGCTGCGCCAGCGCGAACAGGCGCTCCGTGCCGAATTGCAGGCCATCGCCGACCAGGCGAATGATCGGGAGGCCTTTCTGCGGTTGGCGGAGAATCTTACCGCGTTTCTTGCCCGCCTGCGCGGCGCTGCTGATACGCTGAGTATGACGGAGCGGCAGAGAATCGTGCGGCTGGTAGTGAAAGACGTCCTGATAGGAGACGACACCATCACGATTCGCCATACCATTTCACTCCCGCAACAAGGCTCTCCGCAAGGCGGCAATCTACCGCCAAGCCGGACTGGCGGCCAACATTACCTTTTGTGTAAGGGGAGTGATATCGCCCGTACTTAGCAACCTCTATCTCAACGAGTTAGACAGGATGCTGGAGAAGGCGATGGAAACTACGCGGCGCGGGCCATGCACGCAGATCGAGTACGCTCGCTATGCGGACGACATGGTGATCTTGATCGACTCCCATCCGCGGAGTGAGTGGCTGTTAAGGGCGGTAAACAAACGGCTGCGCGAGGAGTTAGCAAAACTGCGCGTCGAGATCAACGAAGAAAAGAGCCGTGTGGTCGATCTAAGAAAAGGCGAGAGCTTCGCATTTCTGGGCTTCGAGTACCGTTTGCTTCCGGGAACGAACGGAAAACGGCGGGTGCAAGTTACTCCGAGACAGAAGAAGCGAGTGGCGCTGTTCACGAAGTTGCGCGAGGTGTTCCGGCGGCAGGTAAGTCAGCCGGTGCGGGGCGTGATCGAAGAGATCAATCCCATCCTTCGCGGCTGGGTGAACTACTTTCGGATCGGGCACTCCAGCCGATGCTTCGGCATGGTCAGAGACTGGGTAGGGAAGAAGATACGGCGGCACCTGATGCGCTCCCGGCAACGCGACGGGATGGGCTGGAAACGGTGGAGTAGGCAGTGGATATACGGATCGCTGGGGCTGTTCAACGATTACAGGCTACGGCGTCCGGCACTGCGGAAAGCGGTTCCAGTTACATAGGCCACATAACTCTTGATGCGAAGGCAACTGGAGAGCGGAGTGCGGGAAATCCGCATGCTCCGTTCGATGCGGCGGGGATTGGAAACCAGTTCACGGCCCGGCTAGTGAGGCACTCCCAGAGGAAACGGGGAGCAACAGATAGGCCGGACCTACGGAGCGTGGCGCCAGTCCTCGACCCTACCGGTCTCAAGACGCGCTTACCGGGTCGGCGAGGGGCTGCTTGATTGAGGGCGCCAGATAGCCCTCGCTGGCCAGGTGCTGGCCCATGCGCGCGTACATTTCCGGGTCGCGCGGCTGCCAGGTTCCCAGGCCCTCCACGTAGCGGTTGAACATGCTGAACGCGGCGGCAATCAGCACCGTGTCGTGAATCTCAATGTCGGTTGCGCCAACCTTTCGCGCGGCCGCCACATCGGCTTTTGTTACCAGCTTGCCGTCCTGGCGCACCTTGCCGGCAATGGCCAGCAGCGCCTTGAGCTTGGGGCTGACCGGCGCGGTATGGAAGTTGGCCGTCACCTGCTCGACCACCGACGCATCGCCCAAATGGCACGCGGCGGCGGCTGCATGGCTCGACTGGCAAAAATGACACTCGTTTCCTGAAGACACAAACGCGGCAATCAGCTCCCGCTCGCCAGGGGTGAGCGAGTTGGGGTCGTGGAGCAGCACGTGCGCAAGGGCGCGCATGGGCTTGGCGGTCTCAGGGCGATAGGTGAATCCGGCGCTGATGCCGGGAAATCCTTCGGGCAGATCGATATGCGGCATCATTCTCTCCTCAGTGGCCGGCGTGGCTGGCCAGATACTCTTCGCTCACAGTGACATAGCCGTCGCGGGCCACGCGCTTGCCGCGCTCGCGGTAGAGCGCCTCGTCGTCCGGCTGGACGGTGTCAAGCCCGTCCACGTAGCGGTTATACATGCAGAATGCCGCGGCAATCAGCACTGTGTCGTGAATCTCGATGTCGGTTGCGCCTAGCACCCGCGCTGCATTCACATCCGTCTCGGTGACCAGCTTGCCGTCTTGCTGCACCTTGCCGGCAATGGTCAGAAGGGCCTTCAGCTTGGGGGTTACGGCGGCCTGCGTAAAGTCGGTCTTCACCTGCTTGACCAACGCCTCGTCGCCGCCGAGATGCGCAGCGGCAATGGCTCCGTGAATGCTGTGGCAAAAGTGTGTGCAATTGCGGCTGGAAACATACGTGGCAATCAGTTCGCGCTCGCCGCGAGTGAGGGTGTTGGGGCCGGTGAGCAGCACTTCAACCAGGGCGTTGAGGGGGCGCGCCGTCTCTGGCCGGAAGGCCATTGCGCCGCGAATGCCGGGCAGGTCGGGGGAAAGTGCGATGTGGGGCATGGTGTGTCCTCCAGAACTACGAATTTTCAGGAAACTGAGTTTTCTTGAGCCAGTGCGGGAACGAGTGGTCTTCCGCGCACGAGCAGCCAGCGGATTGGCAATCCGGCAAGCACTACCGCCGCGCCAAGCAGGGATGGCCACAGGCTGTGCATGAGCAGCATGGCCGCCAGGATTCCGCTGCCCGCCAGGAAGACGATTGGAGCAATGGGAAACCACCAGCGCCGCACCGGCTTCGCGAACCGAAACAGAGTGGCTACGGTGAGGGCCAGAAACACCACGGCGGAAAAAATGATGAAGGCGAGAATGCGGTCAAATGCGCCCAGGCCCAGGACGGCGAGCGCCATGCCGGTTTGGAGGAGCACTGCGTTTGCCGGCGTGCCGAACCGCGGGTGCAAGCGGGCGAAAATTTTGAGCGGGCCGGCGTGGCCGGGGATGGCTTCTTCGCGGGCCAGGGCATAGGTGACTCGGGGCACCGCCATGCTTAGCACCATTAGGCCGCCCAGCACGCACACTACTACGCAGGCGCTCAGCACGCGCCCGCCCCAGGCTCCAAACAGCGCCTGCCCAAACTGCGCCACAAACGCCGTATTGCTCTGGATCTGCTCCATGGGCACAACGGCTACAAAGGCAAAGCTCACGAGCAGGTAAAGCGCGGTCACCACCATTACGCCGCCGGTGAAAGCAATTGGGAGCGTACGCCGCGGATCGCGCACCTCGCCGGCAATCTTGCCCGCTTCCCACCAGCCGCCAAAGCAGAAGAAGGCGCTGATCGCGGCCCCGGCAATCGCCTCCATCAAGGGGTCCGACCCGGCACGCCTGAGGCCGAGCGGGGCAAGGTTTGCGGCCGTTGCGTGGCCTGAAGCCAGCGCCCACAGCACGAGCCCAGCCAGCAGGGGAACCTTGAGCCAGTTCAGAGTCGTCATCACCCCGCTGCTGAGGCGCGTTCCAAAGTAGTTCGCAGCGCCCAATGCCAGCAGAATCAGCGCGGGCAGCGCCGCGGCCAGCCACTCCGGCAGCCCGACCAGCGCTTGCACATAGGGAACCGTGCCTACGCACAACGCCGCGGCCACGCCGGGATACATCACCACCGCAGCCATCCATCCATATAGAAAGGCCACGCGCCGCCCAAACCCCTGGCGCAGGTAAACATATTCGCCGCCGGCCTGGGGAAACCGCACCGCCAGCTCGGTAAAGCAGAGCGCCCCGGCCAGCGTAATTGCCGCCATTCCGCACCAAACCGCACCCAGCAGCGCAAGCGAGCCCAGCGACTTGGCCATACCCGCCGGGGTAAGGAAGATGCCCAGCGAGATGGCCTCGCCTGTGACAACGGCCGTGGCCGCCCACACGCCCATCTGCCGCCCGCCTTCGCGTTCAGTCCGCATCGTTCGGCCATATTACCCAGCCGCAGGACAGCCGCGCATCCCCCTTTGGATGGAGAAGGCGTTCGGAGCGCCACGCCGTGAGTGACGTTCAATGCGCATGCTGGGATGTTGAAAATGACTGCGTAGCAGGTGCCAATGTGTTCTGGCAAACGCGTGACAATTAGTGCAAAACAAGCGCTTCTAATGCCGTTTTAGTGCTGTTTTGGCGCCTAAACCGTGCATATATGGGTGTATTTGGGCACCCGATTGCACCAGTAAATGTGCAGAAAATGAGGAAAGTGCATGCATTGATATCAGTCGGCAATCGGCTTTCAGGGTCGGAAACTAAGGTAATAGGAATTGCTTCCGGATAGCCTGGAATCAGGAGCAAGGGACCGGATTCTGCGACGTCGCTTTCATCCTTGAAGGGCCGCCAATTGCGTTCACTTCTCTTCCAGGGTGAGGGCATAAAGATCGTCGCTGCCAATGTCGCGGAGCAGGAGCGGCGCGTCGGTCGGATCGAGCCCCATCCAGGTAGAATTAAGGACCCCCGCCAAATGCCAGTCCGTCATGTCGTGAATCCGCTCCGCCTTACCTCCCATGACACGAATTCGAAATATTCCCCTGTCGCGACCCACCGTAGATCGCAAAAAGTAAATTGACGTACTGTCCCTGGACCATTCCGGAAACTCCATTCCTTGCTTTTCTGGTAGTTCCGTCCAGCGTTGCGTCGCTACGTCGAAGATCTTCATGCCGGTTGAGTCGAACAGTAGTGCGGCGATGAACCTGCCGTCCGGCGACCAGCGCGGCGAGAACAGGCCAACCGATCCCGGAAGAGAAGTGACCTGCTGGCTGGCGAGGTCGAGAATGCTTATTTCGCTCTTCTCATCGCCCCCACCAAATTCGCCAGATGCAAAGGCAATCCTTTTCCCATCGGCCGACCAAGTGGGGTCACTCTCAGTCCTTTTGTCTCCGGGAAGCAGCCTCCGTGGGCTACCGCCTTGACGAGAGACTTCGTAGATTGCAGCGTAAGAGGAGCCGAGGTCGTTAAACACGATCTGACTGCCGTCTGGTGACCATCGGGGCAAAAGGGGATATATCGGCGAATCGGTCAGCTGCACCGGATTGCTCCCATCCCGGTTGGCCTTCCAAAGAATGCCTTCGGGGTACGAGACATAGGCCACGGATTGACCGTCTCTTGAGAAGCTTACCCCCTCTGCGGAAATGCCCCCAAGGAGGGGTTGGAACTGCTTCGCTTGCGGATCTAATCGGAAAAGCTCGCCGCGCTGAGTGAATCCATCTGAGAATATCTTCGTTCCATCCTGGGAGGGAAATGGCGAAACCCAGTTGATTGGACCCGTGGTCAATTGAACTGGCTCTGCCGCTGGCTGGCGGAAGAGCGAATGCCGCTCGTCGAGAGCCCAGAGCTTGTCTGTTTCCGATCGCGAACCAGTGGTCATGAATATATAGAACCTCCCATCGGGGGTCCAACTGCCGCAGCACGCCGATCCCGGACTGTGCCAACCGGTAAGCAACTGGTGGAGGTTCGACCCCGTAGACGACATCTCCCAGATCCGACTGTCTCTCGTAAACCGGATCGTTTCGCCATCCGGGGACCATCGAATGCAACAGCCAATGCTCCCTGGCGAGGCTATTTTGTGGGCTCCAGTCCCATCGCTCTGAACGACCCAGAACTCGCCTTCACGAGTAAAGTAAGCCACAAGTTTCCCGTCGGGTGAAAAGGCCGGTCTGGCCATGCCGCGACCGAGCTGGCGAAACGAACCTCCCAGAATTCGGACATTCCAGGTCGTAGAGACAGAGTTTCCCTTTTCGACCGTTCGAATCAGCGCGCTGGACCCATCCGGAGAAACGTCATAAAGATTGGCAAAGTCCCCAGGCACCGCCATCGGGACCGGCGCGATCTCTCCACCCGCTATCGACACCTGGGCAATTGATCGGGGCGCCAATAGCATGAAATAGAGCCTGCTCCCGTCGGCGCCGCCCAGAATCTTTCCATGGCCGTCGTGTGTGATCTGCGTGTATGCCGTAATGCGCGGGGGCGGCAACGGGCGGTTCAGGTACCAGAAGCCGGCACCCATAATCGCGGCAAAGGCAACCGCGGGATACGCCCACCATTTCTCGAATCGCCCTTGCTTCGTCTTCGCCTGAGTTGCCCCGCCCGAAGCTGCGGAGTCGAGCTGAGTATGAGATTCGGCTGCGGAGGGCCAAGATGAGCCTGAGACCGGCACTTTCGCGGACCTATGTCCGGCCATTTCGTGGAACTCGTTGGCTACATCGCGCGCCGTTTGTATGCGCCTCCTCGGGTCCTTCTCCAGGCAGCGTCGGACGATGCGCGAGAAATCGCTGGGCAGTTCCGGCCGAGTTTGGCTGAGGGATGGCGGCGAATCGCGGAGGATGGACGAGATCTGCTCGGCGGACGACGCACCCGCAAAGGGGTTGCGCCCGGACGCCATCTGGTGCAACACGATGCCCAGCGAGAAAATATCGGAGCGATGGTCGATTGGCCGGCCAGAGACTTGCTCTGGCGACATGTAGCCTGGCGTGCCGATGACCGCCCTCACTCCCGGTTCGGTGAGCGCGGTGTGCGCCTCGTCTTCAGGTTCGGTTCCGCGCACCTCTCTGGCCAGTCCAAAGTCGAGCACCTTAACGCGACCGTCGTTGGTGACCATTACGTTTGCGGGCTTCAGGTCGCGATGTACGATGCCTTTCTCGTGCGCGTCGGCCAGCGCGTCGGCCAAGTCAGCCGCAATCGCAACAAACCGGTCAGCAGGGAGTCCGCCGGCGGGGATCAAACGCGCAAGCGTCTGTCCCTCGATCAACTCCATGGTCAGGAAGTGAGTGCCCTCGGCTTCCTCAACGGAGAAGATGGTGACAATGTGCGGATGATTGAGCGCAGCTACAACGCGCGCCTCTCGCTGAAAGCGAGACAGGCGGTCGGGGTCGCCGGCCATCTCATCGGGGAGCACCTTGATTGCCACGTCGCGGCCCAGGCGTGGGTCCCGGGCACGATACACTGCGCCCATCCCGCCTCGGCCAATGAACGCGAGAATCTCATACGCTCCGAGTTTGCTGCCTGGAGTGAGTGGCATGACGTAGAGCCAAGTCTACTCGAAGTGGAGCGCGATTTTGCAGCGATTGCACGGTGAATCTGGCGTTTGACATACGTTTCTGGCGGGTGGCTCTGGTTGAGCTGTCGCCACTATCAAACGGGCATCCACGGCACCGTGGAAATCGAATCGGAATGGACGGCCCGCGAGAGAGGCTGGAAACCGCCTGAGTGGGTGCGGTAGAGGCTGCTCGATTCTTTCTCCCCGGTCCCCAAGTGCGAGGGGGCACCCTCAACTTGATTATGCGCGGTGTGAGACCAGGGCCATCCGCTTTCTGCCTCGATGCATCCTGGCTGGATGGTGTATCGTCCAATGCGTATGGTACCCACCACGAGCACCGCTCCCCATCCCGCGGCCGAGGCGGAAGAGGTTTATCGCCGCTGGCTGCAGTTTCTGGACGACGAGTTCATCCGGCACGGCTCTCCGGAGCGCCGCGCGGAGATTGTGCGCGACCAGCTATACCAGCTCTACCTGGGCCGTCCGCACGGTGGAAAGCTGAACCTCACGCTCACTTCCGAGTTGCCCGGCAACATTCTGGGGCTGTCGCTGGACCCTGAAAACGTAACCCTCGAAGCCGAGTACTTTCCCGATGTGAATCGCGAGCGCTACCTGCGGCGCAAGCCGCTGATCTGGTTCTGGCAGATGTTCGACCGCTCGCCGATTGGGCTGAATCACTGGCTTGGCATCCGTTTCCGCGCCATGCTGGGCCGGCACATTTTTGAGCACCTCGGCGCGGGAGTGAGAATGTACCAGGGAATTGAATTCACCTATGGCTACAACCTTCATATCGAAGACGGCGTGACCATTCGGCAGGGCGCGTTGTTGAACGACCGCGGCGGCATCACGATTGGCAAGGGCGCAGTGGTCGGCTCCTATGCCCGCATCTACTCCATCACCCACAACGCGGAACACTTTGAACAGGTAACGACGGTGCCTACGGTGATTGGGGCGGGTGCGCGCATTGCCAGCCACGCGATCGTTCTGGCCGGTCACGCCGTGGCAGAGGGAGAAGCCGTGGGACTTTTCCCGTCGGATCGCGCCTGAAATTGAGGCGGCTGGTTAGGCGGGCACGCGCTTCAAAATGGCCCTTGCGCTGCGGAATGACGGGCGCTCGCGGCGGCGCAGATAGCCGGGCATGGTGGGTTCCTTGTCGAGCACCTTTTGCGCCCATTGGCGGGCCTCGGCGTTGCGGCCGGTGCGAGCCAGCAAGTTGGCGAAATTCAAGTAGGTCTCAGACAACGTGGACGTGATGGTTACCTGGCGGAAGAGCGCCTCGGCTTTCTTTTCCTGCCCGGTTTGCGCGTAGGCGTGGGCCAGCAGGCCGGCGGCGCGATGGAAATCGTAGTTTGCATCCTTCAACACGACACGTTCCAGGTCGGGCAGCGCGGCCGTGGAGTCGCCTAATTGGAGGGCGCAGATGCCGCGGCGGTAAAAGGTATCGAGCGTATCGGCGCGGGCGGCAATCGCTCTGTCGAATGCGGTTCGCGCCAACTGGAGATTGCCGTCGTCCATGTAAAGGTTGCCGAGTTCCTCCCAGTTCCCCGCGGAAGGATTGTCTCGAATGGCAAGTTCGAGTTGCCCAATGCGCTTGCGGCGTGGAAAAACCTTGAACGACTGGCCCACCAGCCCGGCGTCTGGAAGCGCCTCGACAACAAGATAGATGAGCGCGCCCACCGCACCCAAAAACAGGATGATGTAAATCCAATACATGTTCGGCCGCCGCCGGATGAAGTGGACGATGGCCAATCCCTGGAGCAAAAGGCCCCAGGGATAGAAAAGATGGCTGAGAATTCCCATGCGTTCTTAGGTCCTGCGAACAGATTACAACGTTATCCGACTGGGCAACGGTGTGAAATAGGAACGGGGCTTGGTTTCGACGCTCCGTGCTAACCTGAGGTTTCCGATTTGTGGGGTTCCAGTTTGCAATCCAGCGCCTTTGTCATTGCGGTCTTCGAGTTTGTTCTGCTGTTGTTCTCGCTCAGTGTTCACGAGTGCGCTCATGCCTGGATGGCTTCCCGCCTGGGCGACAATACTGCCCGGGAACTGGGCCGCGTTTCGCTGAACCCTATCGACCATATCGACGTTCTGGGCACGCTGATCTTTCCGGCGCTCATAATCTTCGGGCCATTCATCGGGTTCAACTTTTTCAGCGGCGTCCTGATTGGATGGGCCAAGCCCACTCCGGTGCTCACGCGCAACTTCCACAAGATTGTCCGCGACGACAACCTGACCACGCTGGCCGGGCCGGCTGCCAACCTGCTCCTCGTCTTCATCGCCTTCCTGTTTCTCGTCGTCCTATCCTTCGCCGTTCCCAATGGTCACCAACTCGTGCCGGCTGCGTTTGCGGCCATTCTCCGGGGTTCCGTCGAACTGGCCGGGCCGGCTGTGCTGCCCGCTTTGCTTCTGCTTTGCAGTCTGGCCATCCTGATCAACCTCTCGCTTTGCTTCTTCAACCTGCTGCCCATTCCACCGCTGGATGGCAGCCACCTGCTGCGCAACATGCTGCCTTACAATGCCGTGCAGACTTACGACCGCATCCCCATCTGGGTCAGCTACCTGCTGATGATTTTTGTCGGCGGCTTTATCCTGCGCCTGCTGCTCTTTCCGGCGCTCGGCATGATTTACCTGGCGCTGAGCCTGGTTTAGCTGTCGGCGGAAAAGCTGGAGAACCGGCGAATCGACGCTCCATCCGCTACTACCCGCTAAAATCAATCGAGACACTATTCTCCGGAAGCGAAAAAGTAAAAATGCCTGAACCTGCTAGTCTCACCTCCCGTCCCCGCGTCCTCAGCGGCATGCGTCCCACCGGCAAGCTCCATTTGGGCAACTACAAGGGGGCGCTGGCCAACTGGGTCAAGCTTCAGGACTCCGGCCAGTACGAGTGCTACTTTTTTATCGCAGACCTGCACGCGCTTACCACCGACTACGCCGACACGTCGCAGATCGCGCCGAATACGATGGAGGTGGCGCTGGACTTCCTTGCCGGCGGCCTCGACCCTGAGAAATGCACAATCTTTGTGCAAAGCAAAGTTAAGCAGCACTTCGAGTTGCCGTTGTATCTGGGAATGATTACGCCGCTTGGATGGCTCGAACGTGTGCCGTCTTACAAAGAGCAGCAGGAGAACTTGACCGGCAAGGATCTGACAACCTACGGATTTCTGGGCTACCCGCTGCTGATGGCTTCGGACATTCTGCTCTATCAGGCCGATTTCGTGCCCGTGGGGCAGGACCAGCAGGCGCACGTGGAAATAACCCGCGAGATTGCGCGGCGCTTCAACTTTTTCTACCCGAGGGGTGGCAGAAAGGCAAGGGACGCTGGTAAGCACCCAGATATTCGACCGGTCACGATAAGTCGGTGGGAAGGTGAGGAAGTTCTGCCCGAACCGAAGGTGCTGCTAACGCCATCGCCCAAGCTTCCCGGCACCGACGGGCGCAAGATGTCGAAGAGCTACGGCAACACCATTCTGATGACCGACCCGGAGCCCGTCGTCCGCCAGAAGCTCAAGACCATGGTCACCGACCCGGCCCGCATCCGCCGTACCGACGTCGGCGACCCGGACAAGTGCCCTGTCGGCGACCTGCACAAGGTATTTTCGACTCCGGAGACGCTGGTTCAGGTTTACGAGGGCTGCCGCACGGCGGGGATCGGCTGCATTCAATGCAAAGGGTGGGCCGCGGACGCGCTGGTGCAGGTTCTTGAACCCATTCAGGTCCGGCGCGCCAGCTTCACTGAGGCGCGGGTGGTCGAGATTTTGAAGGACGGGGACAGCCGGGCTGCTGCCCGCGCCGAAGAGACGATGCAGCAGGTGCGCGCCGCCATGAAGCTGAAACTGCTGGGTGTGTGACCAAAGAAAGGCAGGATTGGAAAGAGGGTTTGAGTTGCACAGGGATGGGGAAAAGTGCCGAGTCCTGAGCGTAGCGCCCGGAAAACGCGCCGCAGGGGCTGAAGCCCGGCCTGATTATACGGCACTTACGGCACGACTAAAGTCGTGCCCTGATACAAGGCCTTCGCAAATTGCACTGGAAGAGAGTTTTTCCGCAGCCTGTGAAGCCCGCTGAGTTTTTGTTGGCGATTTGCGGCACGACTAAAGTCATGCCCTGACACAAAGCCTTAAGGATTCCGGCAGCAACGAAAGAGAACTGGAAGAAGAATCAGCATTGACCGATCAGCCCGCCAACTCGGAAACACCTGCGACCGAACTCACCGCAGAGACTCCACACCTGCCGGAAGTGTCGTTGCAGGCGCCGACCAAGGAGGCTGCAACGACCCTGGTTCCCTTCGCCGTGCCTGCGGCTGAAGAAATCTCCGCCGGGAAGGAGACCGCAAGGCTGGCGGCCCGCCAAAAGCGGCTCGACGAAGCCAGCGAACAATCGCCATTCTCGATTTCAGTAAGCGAGGTATACGACGGCCCGCTCGACCTGCTGCTCGACCTGATCCGCAAGCAGGACATCGACATTTACGACATCCCCATCGCGAAAATCACGGCGCAGTTCCTGGCCTACGTGAATCAGCTCAAAGCCACGGACATGGATGTGGCCGGCGAATTCATTTACACCGCTTCGCTGCTCATCCATATCAAGAGCAAAATGCTGCTGCCGCGCACGCCGGCAGGCCCGGACGAGACGGCCGAGGACCCTCGCCGCGAACTGGTCGACCGGCTGCTGGAACACGAGCGATTCAAGAACGCCGCCCAGATGCTGCAGCAGAAGCAGATGCTGGAGGCCGCGACCTGGTCCAACCCAGGCGCGCGCGAGTTTCAGGGCGACATCTCCGCGGAGCCGGAGATTGCCGCCGACACCGTCGATCTGGTACGCATCTTTCGCGACATTCTGGAGCGCGCCCGCAAGCGCCCGGTGATTGACCTGCAGGAAGATACAGCCACCGTGGGCCAGATGATTCAGTTTCTCTCGCGCCGCCTCACCATGGAAGACAAGCCGATCGCTCTTCGCCGCCTGCTGAGCCACACCCGCTCGGAGAGGGCGCTGGTGGCTATCTTTCTGGCGCTGCTGGAACTGGTCCGGCTACAGGCCGTGCTGCTGCGCCAGGACCGCGCTTTCTCCGACATCTTCATCAAGAAGCACACCGGATTCGACGCGGTAATGAACGAGGGGCTGGCCAATGCGCGCGACGATTGGCGCTGATTTGTAGTTATAACTTATGTTATACTTCGAGTCTGAACGGAGGACTCAAATGTCAACGACCACCAAAATCATCGCCATAGGCAACTCGGCCGGCATCATTCTGCCCAAGGAAACGCTTGCCCGGCTGAACGTCGGGAAGGGCGATACGGTCTGCCTTTCCGAGACTCCATTCGGCGCACATTTGACTCCCTACGACGACCAATTCATGCGCAAGCTCGAGGCGTCTGAGCGCGTGATGCGGAAGTACCGCGACGCGCTAAAGAAGCTGGCCGAGTAATGGAAGAGCCGCTCTGGATGGATGCTGCGGATGCGGTGATTGCGCACGACCTTGAACTCGCCGCGCATGGCGGGTCCGCGGGAATTCGAGACTCTGGATTGCTTGAGTCCGCCCTCACCCGGCCTCGAAACATTTGGGCCTACGCGGAAACCACGCCTTCGCTGGCGGTGCTTGCCGGGGCGTATGCCTTTGGCATTTCTTCCAATCATCCTTTTGTCGATGGCAACAAGCGTTCGGCCCTGGTGGTGTCGTTTGCATTTCTCGACGTTAATGGCTCCGATGTTACCGCCTCCCAGGAGGATGCGTTCCTGACAATTCTCGGATTGGCGGCCGGTGAAATCAACGAGGGTCAGCTCGCCGAGTGGTTCCAGCGCAACACAACTCCGCGATGATTCGCCGTACCAATCACCCCGCCGTCTGGCCCGTAACTTGCCTAAATCCCCCCTATCGGGAGTAGAATCAGTGAAGCGAAGCCACTTTTCCCACTAGGCGCGCTGAACAAGCAACCGCGAAAGATTGCCGTTGCTGGGGTTTTATGGACGTTGACTTGTCCGGCAGTTGTCTCTTCCAAACCAATCCATCCCCATTGCATTCATGCGTTGAATTCGCTGTTGAGTCTGCATTTTGGAGGCCCAGGCGGCTCCGGAATCCTTCCGGACGGCCTGGAGACTTCTGATGGCGACCGCAGTCGAAATAATGCCCGCAGCCGTATCTCTGCTCGAACGCAAGCGCAAGAAATCGTCGAACCATCTAGGAATTGCCGTATTTGTGGCTGCGCTGCTGGGCGCGCTTGGCTACATCGTTGTGCATGTCGCGAGAGATCTGAATTCAGTCACCGCAACGAGTGTCTGGCCATATTTCCTGCTCGCCCTTGCCCTGCTTATCGCCCTGGGCTTCGAATTCGTAAACGGCTTCCACGACACCGCCAACGCCGTGGCCACGGTAATCTATACCCACTCGCTGGACCCCATCATTGCCGTGGTCTGGTCGGGCGTTTGCAACCTGGCTGGCGTTCTTGCCTCGAGCGGAACGGTGGCCTTCGCAGTGATTACTCTGCTCCCTGTGGACCTCATCCTCCAGGTCAGTTCGGGCGCAGGCTTTGCCATGGTATTCGCGCTGCTCATCGCCGCCATTCTGTGGAATCTCGGCACCTGGTGGCTGGGCCTGCCCGCATCCAGTTCGCACACCATGGTTGGCTCCATCATCGGCGTGGGCGTGGCCAATCAATTGCTGAATGCGCACACCGGCACATCCGGCGTGGATTGGGAACAGGCCATCAAGGTTCTCAAGGTGCTGCTGATATCGCCTGTGCTTGGATTTGGCGCTGCCGCTCTGCTCATCCTCCTTTCAAAACGCCTCGTCAAATACCCCTCGCTGTATGAGGCTCCAAAAAACAACACGCCTCCGCCGTGGCCCATCCGCGCCCTGCTGGTTCTAACCTGCACCGGTGTCAGCTTCTTCCATGGTTCCAACGACGGCCAAAAGGGCATGGGTTTGATTATGCTCATCCTCATTGGGACTGTTCCAACAGCCTACGCCCTTAACCACGCCGTAACCTTCAACGAGATTCAGGACTTCATTGCCGCCTCCGAGCAGGCCGGCCACATTCTCGACCGGCGCGTGGACCCCAACGGTGTCCTCGGCTCCGATGCCCGCGCCGAAGTTACCGACTACATCCGCACCAAGCAACTTCAGCCAGACACGATCCTGGCGCTTCGAGAACTGGTGGAAGACCTGAACCACGAAGTCGCTCTCTACAAGGCGTTCAAGGCAGTGCCGGCCCACGACCAGGCCAATGTCCGCAACGACATGTACGTGGCCAGCGAAGCCATTCGACTGATGCTTAAAAGCGGCAACCCAGCCTTCACACCCCAGGAAGGCGCCGCACTGAAGAACTACAAGAGCAAGGTAGACAAGGCCATCAAGTTTATCCCCGACTGGGTGAAGGTAGCCGTGGCCCTGGCATTGGGACTGGGCACGATGGTGGGCTGGAAACGCGTTGTGGTCACGGTGGGTGAACGGATCGGCAGGGACCACCTGACCTACGCGCAGGGCGCCAGCGCGGGATTGGTGGCAATGGCCACCATCTTTGCCGCGGATAGGTTCGGGCTGCCGGTGAGCACCACCCACGTGCTGAGTTCCGGCGTGGCCGGAACGATGGTGGCAAACGGCAATGGACTGCGCTTCTCCACGGTCCGCAATATCGCCGCGGGGTGGGTCTTTACGCTTCCCGCGGCAGCGCTGCTCTCCGGAGGGCTTTACTGGCTCTTCCGATCCATCTCCTGAGCTGCGCGGCCTGCTCAGAAGCCCGCTTCCGTCCCGTCACAAGCAGGGGTTCCGGCATCTGGGAATCCGCATCAGCCGTTACGAGCCATCTCGACCGCGTCCGCCGCGTTCCCGGCCACCAGTAGGAGTTCCCGGTTCTCCGCTTTAAGGAACCCCGCCGCAACGGCTGTATCCAGAAACCCGAGCAAACCATCCCAGTAGCCGGCCGTGTTGATCAAGATGCAGGGCTTTGCGTGCAACCGCAACTGCGCCCAGGTAACCGCCTCCAGCAATTCCTCCATCGTTCCATATCCGCCCGGCAGCACCAGAAATGCATCGGCCAGCTCAACCATTCGCGCCTTGCGCTGGTGCATGGTGGGGACGCGCTCAAGCCGCGAAAGTCGTCGGTGACCGATCTCCCGATCGTTCAGCACGGCCGGAAGCACTCCGATCACCTCGGCGCCGCCTGCAAGCGCGGCATCCGCCACAGCGCCCATCAGCCCCACGCTGGCGCCGCCATACACCAGCCCGAGTCCCGCGGCGGCAATCGCCTTGCCCAGCGCCACAGCCTCGGCCAGAAACGCCGGATCGTTTCCATCCGCCGAACCGCAATAAACGGCGACGCGGCGCCCTTGGTGCAGGAAGGAATTCATTGTGTCTTCAGAATAGCGCGATGCAAGGCGAAATTAGGCTTGCTCCAGGTACTCGGCGGGCGTAAGAATCGCGATGCCGCGAAAAGGGCGCAGCGTCAGCAGGTCGTTGTCGCCGGTCACAATCAGATCCGCCCGGCCATGAACCGCAACCTCCAGGATCTTGTCGTCTCTGGGGTCGCGGCAGGCGCGGATGGGTGGCGGGTTAGAAATGTGCAGGGCAACTTCCCATACCTGTAAGAGGAACGGTTCCACGCTTCCAGGCGGGATGTAACGAGCAAACTTCCCACGACTCAGGACAATTCTCAACTCCTCCAAAGTAGCGTCTGAGACCAGCGTGACCGCCTCGCTCCACGCGCGCGCTACCGCCCTGCCGGGCTTGGATTGTTCGCGAATCAGCCGGCTCACATACACATTTGTGTCAATAACAATTCGCCGGCGCATCACTCGTCAGCCAGGAGTTGCTCCAGCACTTCATCCGTCATGCCCTTCGACTCGGCATATCGGCTGGTCTCCTCGGTGAATCGAAGCAAATCCTTCACGCGCATCTGGTGAACTTTCTCCCACTCTTCGGCGGACACCAGCACGGCCACATCGCGTTGATGGCGCTGGATGCGCACCGGCTCGCGTTGAGCGGCGTCTATCATTGCGGCGAAGTTCTGCTTTGCATGAGTTGCGGCTACCGTTGGCATGTTCAAAGCGTACCAAGAAACGTCTATTTTGTACAAATTAGACAAATTGTACATTTTGTTCAATTTCCCGATTGCGCCACGATGGCTGATTGCGCCCAATCGTCGATGCTCGTCCCTAAGCCGTGTGCTCCGCAATTACACTAGATACAGGACCCTTCCCGCCGGACTTTCATCTTGTCGCAGCTCTCCAACCTGAATCCCGAACAGCGCGCCGCCGTCGAGGCCACCGAGGGCCCTTTGCTCATTCTGGCGGGGGCAGGCTCTGGGAAAACGCGCGTTATCACCAGCCGCATCGCATGGCTTATCCAGGAAAAGGGCGTTGCACCCGACTCGATTCTCGCTGTCACGTTTACCAACAAAGCGGCAACCGAAATGGGCGCCCGCGTTGATCGTCTGCTCGATCACTCCTCGCTTGCCAAGCCGCTGATCGCCACGTTCCATTCGCTTTGCGTCCGCCTGCTGCGCCGAGACATCGAGGCGCTCAAGGTTGGCAGCGAGGGCCTCACCCGTTCGTTTGCCATCTTCGACGAGAACGACCAGCAGGCCATCGTGAAGCAGGTTATGCGGCGCATGGGTCTGGATACCAAGCAGCTCACACCGCGAACCGTGCTTGGGCGCATTTCCTGGGCCAAGAACCACATGGTTGACCCGCAAGAGTACTACCTGGCCTCAAAGGATCCGAACAGTGAGCGCATCGCCCACATCTTCCAGGCGTACCGCGTTGAGATGCGGAAGAATAATGCGATGGATTTCGACGACCTGCTGCTCGAAGCGGTCCGGCTGCTCAAGGTATCGGGCGCAGTTCGCGAGCGCTACCAGCGCCGCTATCGCTATCTGCTTGTGGATGAGTATCAGGACACCAACCGGCCCCAGTATGAGCTGATGAAGCTGCTTGCCGGGGAAGCCAAGAATGTATGCGCCGTGGGCGACGAAGATCAGAGCATCTACTCCTGGCGTGGCGCGGACATTCGCAACATTCTGGAGTTTGAGAAGGATTTTCCCAACGCCCGCATCGTCCGGCTTGAGCAGAACTACCGCTCCACGCAGATCATCCTGGAAGCCGCCGGCGCCGTCGTCCAGAACAACGTGCGCCGCAAGGGCAAGAAGCTGTGGACGGATCGCCAGGGGGGCAGCCTTATCGGCTTTTACGAGGCTCCAGACGGCGAAAACGAAGCCCTCTTCATCGCCGATCGCATTCAAAAATTCCTGCGCGAGGCAGAGTCCAGCCCGAATGCCGCCGAGGCGCACTGCGCGGTCCTATATCGCACAAACTCGCAGTCGCGCCTGGTGGAGGAAGCGCTGCGCCGCTACAACATCCGGTACACGATGGTTGGCGGATTCAGCTTTTACGAGCGAGCCGAGATCAAGGACCTGCTCGGCTACCTTCGCCTCGTCCGCAATCCTCACGATTCCGTGGCGTTGCAGCGCGTCATCAACACACCCACCCGCGGAATCGGCAAAACCTCCCTCGAAACACTCGAGCGCCTGGCTCTCGAAACCGGTGCATCCACGTGGGACGCGCTCTCGACCGCCATCGCCAACCGCCTCATCCCCACGCGCGCCCTGATGGCCATCGAGTCGTTTCGGCAACTCATTCTCGACGCGCAGGCGATGATGGACCCCGATTTCGCTGGGAAGCTCTCCGCCGACGTGGCCGCGGGCGCGGAACAAGGGGAAGCGGATACCGGCTTCGAATTTGGAGCCAGCGAGGCGGACTCAGCCAGCGCCGAATCGGCCACGAGCTTCGACTTCGGCGGCAGCGACGCCCAGCTTCCGCTGCTGGACGCCACCAGCTTTTCGCCCTTCGCCGCCGCGCCAAAGCGGCCGTTTTTGGTGATGCCGAAAAGAGGCTCGAATTCAACCCCACCCATGCCAGACTTTGAATCGGACCCGGCGGAAGTCGCGGCAGACAAGAAAGAGGGATCGGAGGGCTTTCGCGCGCCCGGCGACTCGGCCACCCTCCCTGAGCTGATTCGCTTCCTCATTGATCGCACCGGCTACATCAAGGCGCTGGAAACGGAAGGCTCACCGGAAGCCTTTAGCCGCATTGAAAACCTGAAGGAGCTGGCCAATGCCGCCCATGACGCGGAAGCCCGCGGCGAGACTCTGGCGGAATTCCTCGACCACGCGGCGCTGGCCTCCGACACCGATCAGTTCGACCCGGAAGCCCGCGTCACTCTGATGACTCTCCATGCCGCCAAGGGGCTTGAATTCCCGCTCGTGTTTCTCTCCGGGCTTGAAGAGGGTCTTTTTCCCCACTCGCGCACGCTGAACAATCCCGAGGAACTGGAAGAAGAGCGCCGGCTTTGCTATGTGGGCATGACGAGGGCCATGAACACGTTGATCCTCACCCGCGCTCACTACAGAAGACGATACGGCAACGATGCTCCTGAGATGAGCGTTGCTTCGCGCTTTCTGGAAGAGGTGCCCAGTCCGTTGATTGAAAACCTGGGCAGCCGTCCGCAGCCCGCAGCCTGGGCCACGCCCGGCTACCCCAATACCTATAACCGCCGCCCCGCCGCCACGGGCGATTTTTCCGAGAAGCACTTCAACTACGAAGACGAAAGCCAGGAGGTGCATGTGCTCGGCGCCGGCACCAGCTCAACCAGAGGAACTGGAGCGTCAGGAAACAGGAATGCGGAAGCACCGCCAGGCCGCCAGCAGGATTCGATTGTAAACATCGCGCGTTTCTTCGGTGGAAAAACCGGCGCACCCAAGCCCGGCTCGCTGCCACGCCCCGCAATGGACATCCCTGAGCCAATAGGGGCCGCCGGCCTAAAACGCGGCCAGCGCGTCCGCCACAGCAAGTATGGCGAAGGCACCATCCTCATTCGCGAGGGCGACGGCGAAGACGCCAAACTCACAGTGATGTTCACCAAGCACGGCATGAAAAAGCTGATGGAAAAGTTCGCCAACCTGCAGAAGATCTAGCAACTTCCGCTCGATTGCAATCCGCAGGAACCGACTGCAGCCTGATAACGTATGAGACACCACCGGAGCCAAGGCGACGAATCGCAGTCGTTGGTCCGGCTCCACTCGCACCCGTTCCCGGAGGCTTGAGCCATGGCGATGTTCACCGATCAACTGAAGCAGGTACTGCGCCGTCTGGGCCGCGCGCCCATGTTTACCGCCATTACGCTGTTTACGCTGGCCATCGCCGTGGGCGCCAATACCGCAATCTTTAGCGTGGTGGAGGGCGTGCTGCTTAAGCCTCTGCCCTACCCGCAGGCAGATCGGTTGATCGGCGTATGGCATACGGCCCCTGGCGTCAACCTGCCCAACCTCAACATGGCGCCGTCCATCTACTTTATTGACCGCGAGCAGAACACCACGTTTCAGGATATCGGCGCGTACGACGGAGACGCCGTCAACATCACCGGCGCGGGACAGCCGGAGCACGTGCGCGGCCTCGACGTAACTGACGGCACGCTGCCCATCCTGGGAGTTACCCCCGTCCTCGGCCGCCTCTTTACCCGAAAGGACGATTCCGCCGGCTCCCCGGAAACGGTGCTCATCTCGTACGCCTACTGGCAACAGAAATTCGGAGGCGCACCTTCCGTCATCGGCAGCTCCATTACCATCGATGGCAGAGCGCGTGAGATCATCGGCATCCTGCCCCGAAATTTCCATTTCCTTGATTTTGGCGACCCTGCCATCGTCATGCCCTTCCAGTGGGATCGCAGCAAAATCAAGCTCGGCGACTTCAGCTACGATGCTCTCGCCGGTCTCAAGCCTGGAGTCACCATGCAACAGGCCAGCACCGACATGGCGCGGCTGCTTCCGGTGGTGCTGCGTACTTTCCCCGCGCCTGAGGGCTTCAGCGTCAGCTTGTTCGAGAAGGCGCACTTCGCGCCCGATCTCCGCCCATTGAAGCAGGACGTTGTTGGAGACGTGGGCAAGGTTTTGTGGGTTCTGATGGGTTCCATTGCCATGGTTCTGCTGGTTGCCTGCGCCAACGTCGCCAATCTTCTGCTGGTGCGCGTGGAAGGCCGACGCCAGGAACTCGCCATTCGGTCTGCGCTTGGAGCGCCGTGGAAGCGCATCGCCGGCGAGCTGCTGTTTGAGAGCCTGATCCTCGGCGTTGCCGGCAGCTTGATCGGCCTGGGCCTGGCATACGGCGCGTTGCGCGCCATTGTAGCCGCCGCACCCACCGGTCTGCCCCGCATTCATGAGATCGGCATCGACATTCCCGTGCTGCTTTTCACGCTGGCCCTTGCGATCTTCACCAGCATCCTCATCGGCGCGATTCCGGTGATCAAGTACGCCGGCGCCAAAGCCACTACAGGTCTCCGCGAAGGCGGCCGCGCCCTGAGCCAGAGCCGCGAGCGCCATCGCGCCCGAAAGGCCCTGGTTGTAGTTCAGGTCGCGCTGGCTATGGTGCTGCTTATCTGCTCGGGCCTGATGATCCGGACGTTCCAGGCGCTGATGCATGTCGCCCCCGGCTTTTCTTCGCCCGACTCGCTTCAGACATTCCGTTTCTACATTCCCGAATCGCAGATACCCGACACCCAGCCCGAGCGTGTCGTCCACCAGCAGCAGGACATCCTGAACAAGCTGGCCGCCATTCCCGGCGTGCAATCGGTGAGCATCTCCTCGGCAATTCCCCTGGACGGATACGACTCCTTCGATCCGGTGTTCGCGCAAGACCGCACGTATGGCGAGGGCGAACTGCCACCCGTTCGGCGATTCAAGTGGATTTCCCCCGGATTCTTTTCGACCATTGGTACCCACATGACCGCCGGCCGGGACCTGACCTGGACGGACATCTATGACAAGCGCCCGGTCGCCATCGTCTCTGAAAACTTCGCGCGCGAATACTGGCACACCCCGCAGGGCGCGCTGGGCAAAATGATTCGCGTAGCCACCACCGATCCGTGGCGCGAAATCGTCGGTGTGGTTCAGGATATTCACGACGACGGGGTTAGCCAGCCCGCTTCCACGGCTGTCTATTGGCCAACGATGATGGAGCAGTTCGAAGGCTCGAAGATCCGACTGCAACGCGGCATCGCCTTCGCCATCCGCAGTCCCCGCGCCGGTTCGCAGGCTTTCATGAATGAGATCCAGCGGCAGGTCTGGTCCATCAATCCCGACGTCCCGCTGGCTAACGCAACCACTGTCGGCGAGCTGTACACAAAGTCCATGGCGCGCACGTCGTTTACCCTGGTGATGCTTTGCGTCGCGGGCGGAATGGCGCTCACTCTGGGCATCGTCGGAATCTACGGCGTGATCTCTTATTCCATTTCGCAGCGTACACGAGAGATCGGGATTCGCATGGCGCTGGGCGCGCAGCGATCCGCGTTGACTACCATGTTTGTAAGCCAGGGATTGTGGCTCACCGGCATCGGTGTGGCATGCGGCCTGGTCGTCGCCTTTGCAACCATGCGTTTGATGTCGTCGCTGCTGTTCAATGTGAGCCCGGTCGATCCTCTTACCTATGCGGGCATCACATTAGGCGTCGCGGTGACGGCATACCTCGCCTGCTATCTGCCCTCCCGCCGCGCCGCCACGGTGAACCCTGTCAACGCATTGCGCGCCGAATAGCAGGCTGGCTGGGGTAAACAGAATATCGGGGCCGGGGAAATTCCTGCATCGCGGAAGCCATCGCAATCCGGAAGTCTCCCCTTAACCGCCGGATTTGTGTAACCAACTGGATGCGTCTAGAATTCTCTCGTCTTAATTAGGGAGTCGTTCTATGCGCAGTTTTCTTTTTGCATTCTCATTGGCGGCATCGGCGCTGTCTCTCGCCGCGGGAAACGCCGCACCGTCAAAAACGGAAGCGCCGAAGAAGGTCTCGGTCAGCCAGTTGGAGCAGGCAATGTCCGTGACTCAGGGAAAGACCGACGCCGAGATCGCAGAGGCACTGTCCGGGCTGGAACTCACCGAACGCCTTAACGCGCCTCGGCTAGCGGCTCTGAAAGGCAATCTGCGCGGCGAAAAGTCTCAGCAGACGCTGGTGATCCTGGCCGATCAATCGGAATTCCTGCCGCCTCCGGACAATGAGGTTGCCCCGGATCCTGCACCCGATGCAGCCGCGACACGCCGGATGCTGGTCCAGATTGTGAACTACGTCAATACCACCGTGCGCCAAATGCCGAACCTGATGGCGATCCGCGAAACCACGGGCTTTGAAGACCGGCCGCAGGAAGATCGGCAGGAAGCCACAGGCATTGTCAGCTATAGTTATCTGCCGCTGCACCTGGTTGGCCAATCCAGCTTCGCAGTGACCTACCGCGACCGCAAGGAAGTGGTGGACGAAAGCGCGACGAAGGCCTTGAAGCACACTGGGGCCATCGGCGGTTTGGTAACTTCAGGGGAGTTTGGGCCGATCCTCAGTACGGTAATGGCGGACGCTCTCAAGGGCAAAATTACGTGGGTGCGTTGGGAGCACAGGCCGGACAAGCGGGTGGCGGTCTTCCACTATGCGGTTCCCAACGAAAAGTCTAATTACAATGTAAAGTTCTGCTGCATTATGAATGGATTCAAAGGCGACGGACAGCCCGAACGGCAGGTCTTCGATGAACGCGCCCCCTACCACGGCGACATCGTTTTCGATCCCGCCGACGGCTCGATTCTGCGCATCACGCTGGAGGCGGAGATGCCGCCAAAAGGCCTGGTCCCGGATGCGGGCATCGCCATCGAATACGGTCCGGTGGAGATTGGCGGCCGGAGTTATATCTGCCCCACCAAGAGCGTCTCCGTTTTGCTGGCGCATACCTCCATTCCGAAGGGCATGTACTCCAGCGCAAACTACCAGGGCGCGGCCAAGACATTCCTGAATGAAGTTGAATTCAGCAAGTATCGCCGCTTTGGCTCAGAGACGCACATTCTCAGCGGAGAGAGCGAACCGCCCGTCAAGTAGACCACAATCGGAAATCTTCACGGTTTCGATCTGTGATTCCAAAAACCGGAACAAGCTCGAGGGCTACAGCAGTTCTGGAAGTGCCCTCGCCGCTGGGGTGTGCTCGCTGCCAACTTCAGCGGAGAAACCGAAGCCCTTCGCAGTCTGCTCAGGCGCGGCCTCACTTCACCCGTTTCGCCACCAGATCTTCTTCGGCAAAATCTCCCACCTTGCGATGCAGTTTTAGCTCGTCCCCGGAGAGCGTTCCCGTGTAGGTGATCACGATCTGGTTGCCGTTGAAGTTAAGGTTCTCGACAAAGGTAACAGCGTTGCCTTTAATCGTTCCCCCGGTGATATCGGTCGATCCATTGTCGTTCTTGGCTGTGCCGGTAAGCTTTTCGCCATCGGCCTTCAGCGTGTAAGTGTAATGCTGCTCGCCAATCTGTGTATCGAAGGTTGCTTTCCATTGTCCGTCGATATCCGCCGCAAGTGCCGGCACGGCCAGGCCGGCAATCAACATCGCAAATGCAATCGCGTTGCGCAGTTTCATAACCTCAGTCTCCTTTGAAAACGCCCCACAATCAGTTCGTCGCAACAGTACCTGAGACTCCGTCCGAGTGTCAAAATCGGCAGGCGACAGTTTCGATTGACACTCTCGCCCGAACCAATCATGATTTCTCCGAGTGAGCTACTGGTTCACGCCCCGGCCGAAACAAGTCAAAGCTCTTTTGGGGGTTCTCGATGCGCATTCCCGTCTCTCCGATCCTTGCCGGCATTACGCTGCTTGTTTCCGGATGCGCCGTTCATCGCATCCCAGCGAGCGCGCCGCTTGCACCACCTGTCGCGGTATCCGGTAGTGTTCGCGAGGCACTGCCAAACGACTATCTCCGGGTCAGCTTCCTTCCCGCCGGCGTTCCGGTCACCAGCCTCTCCCGGCCAGGCGCACTGCGCGCCTTTGTCACGGCCACGCCGATTTACTCTCCGCCGCTGAAGCTTGGCGACCTGCCCGCCTACTCTGGCCTGGTAAACAACGACGCCAATGTACTGGTTGCCATGCGCTGCCGGCCACAGAATCCTTCCGACGTGGATGCGGTGCTGGCGACATGGCCCAATGTCTTTGCAGCCATCGCGCGCGACGTAGCCATCCAACCCGGCGCCTGCGACTCTACGCCGACGGACCCAGCCAAGCAGGCCGCCTGTTACGCGGGAGCCTTCCGCGATCCACCTGCGACGGCCGTACCCACGTCGCTGGCCAATACGTTCAGCTACGCCGGAGCGATCTTCGACGCGAATCATACCGCGCTCGCCAAGTGGCTCAAAGACAACTACGGCATCTTTCCCGCCTTCAGCGGCATAGGCTATTCGGTCAAGGATTCCTACTTCCTCGACTCGCAGCCAATGACTTCGCAGCAGATTCTGGACAAGTCTATTTCGTCGGAATACATCTTGAAGAATGTCTCGCTCGGGGTGGCCGGTTGTCGCTGCATTTCGGTTCCACCCTACCCCGGCCGTTCCAATGATCGGCTCGATCCGGAATTCATTACCGAGACGGGTGGCGACGGAGTTTGCACGCAGGTTAAGACTCTGGCGCCGGCATCGCGATGAGGCCGAGGATGAAATCTGTACACAACCTCGTTATCCCAAATCGGCATTCCTGTCTGGCGCTTTTTGAAGGCGACAGCGATATGCGCGGCAGTTGTGTCCATCCGTGCTACACTCTATCCAGATCGTAGAATTCGATTAGAAGTCCTTGCCTGTTCCGGTTACCGCCTACTCGCAAACTTCCACATTGCGTTCGCGGTAAATCAGTACAAGAGGAGCATCACAATGGAAACAGGCACAGTAAAATGGTTTAACGACGCCAAGGGCTTTGGATTTTTGAGCCGCGAAAACGGCGAAGACGTCTTCGTTCATCACACCGCGATCCAGTCGAACGGTTTCCGTTCGCTGCAGGAAGGCCAGCGCGTTCAGTTCAACGTCACCAAGGGCCCCAAGGGCTGGCAGGCTGAGAACGTCCAGGTTGTCTAAGGCTTAACGCCGAACAACCGGTTTGGAATCAATACAAAAGGGACAGCAAATCTGCTGTCCCTTTTGTGCGTTTGGCGGAATCGATTGCAATCTTCAGAGCCGAGGGGTTGATTCGGGGCTGGGTCGGACCTCTGGCGCCTACGCCGCCGGCTTCAGGCTCTTGACGCTCACCTGCGGAATTGCCGGATGAAGGTTCTCTCTGGGCGTATCGTGGGTGCCTAAGTATTGCAGCACATCGTTAATGGAATCTTCAAAGCGCGCGCCGGTCTTGTGGGTGGCTTTTACGCCTTTGGCCACAAGCTGGCAAACTTCAAAACGGTTCATTCCCTGCGCGAGCGCGCGGTGTATTTTGTCGGAACGCATGACGAACTCCGGTCAACATGGTGCAGGTTGATTGACGCGTGGGGTGCGGGGCTCGTCTAAAGCGGTAGAACGGCCGGAGCCGAGCAGGCTGGTCACATTCTGGTCTATCTTTCATTGTACCTTGGAAATGAATCGAATGCGGCCCCGAATACGGCGCAAACACGGCCCGTAAGCGCACACGCCGATTTCGCGGCACATCGATTCCCTGTTACCATAGACTTGACACCGAGTCGATTTGCCAGACGAATTGCGAGCCGATGTGCGGGAATCCCTGAAGAAATTGCAGTGAAAGAGGTTATACGTGGCAGATACCACCAAGATTGAAGACAAGCTGGAACGAAAGAAGCTGAAGCGCACCGCCCGCAAGAAGGCCGCCCCCAAGGCAAAGCGGACCGGACCTCGGGGCGAAAACAAGAAAAAGCTGAAGAAGCTGGCTCGCGGCCAGTCGAAGCGGTAAGCCGCTCTCAAGCAAGAAAAGGGTTCCGGCTGAGGGGTAACTCAGCCGGGGCGCTCCAAATCCTCCAGGACGCCGGATTGACGGGAGCCCGCATCGCGCGGGATGAGGACAACTGCCCTGGCCAGCCAACTGCTTGCCCGCAAGTCGATCGACAAGCTGATTCGGGACTCGGAAGAACCCGATCACGCATTGAAGAAGACGCTCGGCCCCTGGTCGCTGACGGCGCTGGGCATCGGGGCGGTTATCGGCTCGGGCATCTTCACGGTCATCGGCACGGCCATCTCCGGCGAGCAGTTCGATGCCTCCAGCGTGCTCAACACGCCGCTGGCAGACTACATTATTACCCATACCGCGCTGTCGGGACGCCCGGGCGCGGGGCCGGCCATCGCTCTGTCGCTGGTGATGGTCGCCATTGTCTGCGCGCTCACTGGCTTGTGTTATGCCGAACTCGCGTCCATGATTCCGATCGCCGGTTCAGCCTATACCTACACCTACGCCACCATGGGAGAGCTGATCGCCTGGATCATCGGGTGGGACCTGATTCTGGAATATGCCGGTTCCAACATGACGGTGAGTGTAGGCTTCGCTGCGCATGTGGTCGACCTGCTTGACTGGTTTGGCCTGCATCCTCCCGCCACTTGGATCTCACCCGCCTATCTGCCTGAAGGCCTGCAGGACCTGGCCGGCAACTGGCTCTACCAACCCGGGTGGCACTTCGGCTTCAACATTCCGGCGTTTCTCGTCGTGCTTATTCTCACCGTTATCCTGGTGCGCGGCATCCGCGAGTCCGCCTCCACCAACAACCTGATGGTCGGCATCAAGCTCATTGCCATTCTCATCTTCGTCTCGGCCGCCATCAGCTTCATCCATCCCAGCAACTGGCATCCCTTCATGCCCAACGGAATATCCGGCGTCCTCACCGGCGGGTCGATCATCTTCTTCACCTACATTGGCTTCGACTCCGTATCCACCGCGGCCGAGGAGTGCCGCAATCCGCAGCGCGACTTGCCCATTGGCATCATCTCCACGCTGGTGGTATGCACTGTGCTGTATGTGGCGGTAGCCGTCTGCCTCACCGGCCTGGTGCCGTGGAAGTCCATGGTGGGCGATGCCGCTCCCGTCGTTAACGCGCTCAAAAAGCTTTCCCTGCTGCCCGGCGGACATTCGCTTCACTGGATCAGGCTCGTAGTTCTGTTTGGCGCCATCATGGGCATGTTGTCTTCCTTGCTGGTCTACCAGCTTGGCCAATCGCGTGTTTGGTTTTCGATGTCCCGCGACGGCCTGCTGCCCAAAGTCTTCAGCCATGTGCATCCGATCTTTCGCACGCCGGCTTTTTCCACCT
>Ga0302200_10001021_pt1 | contig 26963 bp, 29 predicted proteins | sample II_Bog_N3_1_FD_194585 | JGI IMG/M metagenome (GOLD analysis project Ga0302200, IMG submission 194585) | Peat permafrost microbial communities from Stordalen Mire near Abisko, Sweden - II_Bog_N3_1 | ecosystem: Environmental > Terrestrial > Soil > Wetlands > Peat | place: Sweden: Abisko... | reverse complement strand
TCGCTGCGCTCAGGCATGGTTCCCCTCACGCTTCTGCGCTTTTCCCGTGGATCCGCGCACGATCAGCTCCGCCGCTACTTTGATCTGGACCACGCAGTCCGGGCCCGTGGCCAGGCCCGACATCAGCTTGAACAGGTTTTCCATCGCCATCTGTCCCATGCGCCGCATAGGCTGCCGCACCGTGGTGAGCGTCGGCGTAAGGTACGCGGCAAAAAACAAGTCGTCGAATCCCGTCACCGACACATCCTCAGGCACGCGGAGCCCGCGCGCCCGGATGGCCCGCATTGCGCCCAGCGCCGTCATGTCGTTGTAGCAGCACACGGCCGTGGGCGGATGCTGCAATCGCAGCAGTGCATCCATGGCCTCAATCGCCGCCTCGGGAAGGCCGTCGCCCTCCGCCGCAAGCTCCGGCGCAAAATCGATCCCGGCTGCCGCGAGCGCCTCTTTGTAGCCCGCGAGCCGCTCCGCATCCGACTGGTATCCGCCGCGGTCGCCGAGATAGGCAATGCGCCGGTGCCCCAGCCCGATCAGGTGCTCAGTGGCCGCGCGCGTTCCTTCGCGGTTCGCGATCATCACCGAGTGCACAAACTCACCGGGATACTGATCGTTGACCAGCACAATGGGAACCTCCAGCTCCTTGAGCAGCGGCAGATACAACGCGCCCACGCGCGACGACGTGACAATGATGCCGTCGACGCGGCGCTCGGCAAGCTCCTGCACCACGCGGCGCTCGCGCTCCGGATCGGCGTGCGAATTGGCCAGAATCACGGCGTAGAAGTGGTCGTTGGCGATCTCCTCAATGCCGCTCGTCACCTCGCTGGCAAAGGGATCGTCGACCGTTGTCACCACCAGGCCAATCGTGCGCGTGTGCCGCGTGACCAAACCGCGCGCCACTGCGCTGGCGCGATAGCCGGAGTCTTCGGCGATCTTGCGAATCTTGGCCGCCGTCTCCGCATTCACCAGGGGACTATTCTGTAGAGCGCGCGAAACCGTGGGGTGCGACACGCGCGCCAGCCGCGCAATGTCCTTAATCGAAGGTTGCCGCGAGGCTTGTCGTGGCGCGTGCTTCACGCCCGCATGCGGAACTGCTGCCGCTTTGCCCCCGTCGTTGTCGCTCATGCTTCGAAGCCCCTGCTGCACACGTGTACGATAGCCATCAGTCTCATCGAATGCGGGCTCACTCGTCAATACATGCCAACGGGACCTTCGCTCTGCCGTAATAATCTGGATACCGGCCGCTTCATGCTCCCATCCGCCTCAATCTCCGCCGACCACCCCACCGGGCACGCGCCGCTTGCGGGCGATTCCGGCGCGGGCAATTCAGGCGGGTTGCAGCGCCGCATCGGTCTCCGCTCCGCCGTCCTCTTCAACATGTTGGAGATGATCGGCGTCGGTCCCTTCATTACGCTGCCGCTGGTCATCGCCGCCGCAGGCTATCGTCTCTCCGTGTGGGCGTGGGTGCTCGGCGCCGCCATCGCCATCGCCGACGGCCTGGTCTGGGCCGAGCTCGGCGCAGCCTTCCCGCGCGCAGGTGGTTCGTACGCATTTCTCCGCGAGATTTACGGCCCGGAGGGAGCAGGGAACTGGCTCAGTTTTCTCTACGTCTGGCAGGTCGGCTTTACCGCGCCGCTGTCGATTGCTTCGGGCTGCATCGGTCTCTCCGGATTTCTTGCGGTCTTCTGGCCCGGCCTCGACTCAGCGCCCCTTGCTGCGCTGCCTGCGGTCCATTACGCTAACTTCGCTGCCGCCGCCGCTTGCCTTCTCGTAACCGTGCTGCTCTATCGCAACATCAGCTCCATCGCGCGCATGGCGTGGGTGCTGTTTGCGGGCGTTCTCGCCGCGCTCACCGGCGTCATCGTCTCAGGATTCGCGCACGCTGCCGCCACCGGCGGTTGGCACATGCCCACGGCGCCTCCGCTCTCCGCCCTCGGGCAAATTGGAGCTTTGGGCGGCCTCGCCCAGGCCACGCTTCTCGCCACTTACTGCTACTGGGGCTACTACAACATTTGCTTTCTCGCAGGCGAAGTCCGTCGTCCCGAGCGCACCATCCCCCGCGCCATCCTGCTCTCCGTCCTCTTCGTTTCCGGATTTTATATTTTGATGAACCTGGCCGCGCTGCCGTCGCTCGGCGATGCCGCATCGCACGCCGGCCAGTCCGCTGTGCTCCGTTTCCAACTCGTCGCCGACATCGCGCGCTCCGCATTCGGACCCTGGGCCGGTTACACCATCGCCGCGCTCATCGTCTGGACCGCCTTCGCCAGCGTCTTCTCGCTACAGCTCGGCTACTCGCGCGTGCCCTACGCCGCCGCCCGCGACGGCAACTATTTCAGTTTTCTTGCCGCGGTGCACCCGAAGCACGGCATTCCCCACCGCGCGCTTGTCGTACTCGGCCTGGTGGGAGCCTTCTTCTGCTTCTTCTCGCTCACGCAAGTCATCACTTTGCTGGTCATCACGCGCATCCTGCTGCAATTCTTCCTGCAACAGATCGGCGTCATCCTTCTGCGCATCCGGCGTCCCGATCTCCCGCGCCCCTTCCGCATGCCACTCTATCCGCTGCCGCCGCTCTTCGCCATGGCCGGCTTCGGATTTCTCCTCGTCTACCGTGTCCATGCCGTCAAAGAACTCGCCGTCGCCGCGGGAATCGCCGTTTCCGGAACTCTTCTCTATCTATTCCGGGCTCGTCGTCTGCGCCAATGGCCGTTCGCGGGCGCTCCGGCTGTGGATCCTCAGCCCTGATTTCCGCATCCAACTTGAGTAATCACGATCCGCCTATGAAATCTTCCCGACACGACGCCGAGATTCTCGACCAGTTCACGCGCCAGGCAGATCCCTTCGCGCAGCGCCACGGCTACCAGAACGATCCGCTCCTCGATCTCATGGCCGATTGCGCCGAAGTCGGATCCGGCGACACGGTGCTCGACGTGGCCTGCGGTCCCGGCATTATCTCCTGTTTCTTTGCGCGGCGCGCCCGCCACGTCACCGGTATCGACTTCGTTCCCGCCATGCTGGAGCGCGCGCACCGCTACCAGGCCGAGCAGCATCTCACAAATCTCACCTGGCAACTCGGCTCCTCGACCGATCTCCCGTTTCGCGAAGCCACTTTCGATTGCGTCATCACGCGCTTCTCGTTTCATCATTTTTTGCAGCCCGCATCCGCGCTGCGCGAGATGAAGCGCGTCGCAAAGCCCAACGGCGTTGTCCTCGTCTGCGATGTGGTCCCAAGTCTCGAAACCCAGGCGTCGTTCAATCACTGGGAGATTCTGCGCGACCCCTCGCACACCCACGCCCTCACCCAAGCTGAATTCGAATTGCTGGGAGAGGAAGCGGGCCTTATTCTCCAGCGCCGCGCTCCCTACCGCATGGAACGCGACCTGGAAGATCTTTTGGCTGGTTCTTTTCCGAAGTCCGGCGATGCTGACCGCATTCGCGCCCTGTTCGACGCCGACATTCTCGCTCACGCCGACACGCTTGGCGTGGCCGCACGGCGGAGAGATAACGCGGTTCGCATCACCTACCCCATCGCGGTCTTCGCCTGGCGCAAGCCGGCGTGACGCTGCTACGGTCAGAACTCAGCGGCGGTTAAAACGTCTTTCCGCAGCTCTGGCAAGTCCACACTGCATTGCCGCTTCCGACATATCCGGCGTACCACTTCCAGCCTCGCTTTCCTGCTTGCACTTGAGTGGAGTGGCAGAACGGACACATCACGGCCGGGCTCTGGGGGGCCGCGCCCGGCATCGATTGAGGATTTTGGGGTTGAGGATACTGTGGTTGCGCTGCGGGCGCTGGTGGGGCTGGACTCTGTAGTGGTTGCCCGCAAGCGCCGCAAAAGCCGGATGGAAGGTTCACCGCTGCTCCACAGTGCGGGCAGAAGGCAGGCGAAGATTCATTCACCATGCTCACCTCAGTGCAAATCGATTGTCGAACGGCTCGATCTTTCCCCGCCGTTCCCGAATTATATCCCCAGGCGGCGAGTTTTCCCCCAATCCAAGTCCATTCCCTCGTGCGTACTTGAATTGTGCGTCTCGGGACTCTGCCGGGCAAAAATTTGTTGCTCTCTGCCCCCTTCGCGGCATCTAATGGAAGCGTCAGGCCTTTCCCCAAGCGAGGTCATCCATGCTCTTCGGCAAGCCACCCGATATTCCTTCGTCGGAAATCACCTCCCGCGAAGAGTATTTCCGCTATCTCTCACGCCGCCGCTTTCTCAAAGGCGCGGCCGCAACGGCAGGCGCCGCGGCCCTTGCTGCCAATCAGTTGCTTGCGCCGCGCGTTGTCCAGGCGGCCACCAAGTTGCAGACCGTGCCCAGCCCGCTCACCACCACCGGCGAGCAGCTCACCACCTTGGACGACATCACGCACTACAACAACTTTTACGAGTTCGGCGTCGACAAAGGCGACCCCGCCAAAAACGCCGGCGGCCTGCCGACCCGCCCCTGGACGGTCAAGGTAGAAGGCAAAGTCGCCAAGCCCCTCACCTTCGACATCGACGACCTGCTCAAGCTGCGCCCGCTCGAAGACCGCGTCTACCGCCATCGCTGCGTCGAGGCCTGGAGCATGGTGATTCCCTGGGTCGGCTACTCGCTCTCTGAATTCATCAAGCAGTGCAACCCGCTGCCCAGCGCCAAGTACGTGCAGTTTCTCTCCTACTACAACACCAAAGTCGAGAAGTGGACCTACGAAGATCCGGGTATCTCCTGGCCCTACTCGGAAGGCCTGCGTATGGACGAGGCCATGAATCCGCTCACCCTGCTCACCTTCGGCCTCTATGGCGAAACTCTCCCCAATCAGGATGGCGCTCCCGTGCGCGTCGTGCTTCCATGGAAGTACGGGTACAAGTCCGCCAAGTCCATCGTCACCGTGCGCTTCGTCGAAAAGCAGCCGCCCACCACCTGGAACGATCAGGCGCCCAACGAGTACGGCTTCTACTCCAACGTCAATCCCAACGTCGACCACCCGCGCTGGAGTCAAAAAACCGAGCGCCGCATCGGACTGCCTTTCTACGCGCAGCGCCGCACCACGCTCATGTTCAATGGCTACACCGATCAGGTGGCCTCTCTGTATAACGGAATGGACCTGCGCAGAAACTTTTGAAGCTTCACTGCCTCGATCACCATGAATCGTAAAACACTCATCATCCTCAAAACGCTCACTTGGATCGCGTGCCTCTCGGTCGCGGTCCGCCTCGTTTGGGGCATGGTCACCAACAACCTAGGCCCCGACCCCTCGGCCGCCATCGCCTTCGCCACAGGCAAAGCCACCATCTGGCTGCTCGCCATCGGCCTCGCCATCACGCCCCTGCGCCGCTTGTCGCCGCGCCTGAACTGGCTCATCAAATTCCGCCGCCTCTTCGGCCTCTTTGCCTTTTTCTACGCCACACTGCATATGCTCACGTACGTGGCGCTCTATTCCGGATTCAGCGTGGCCGCCATGGAATCCGACATCGCCCGCCGTCGCTTCATCACCATGGGCGTCGCCGCCTATCTGCTTCTCGTACCTCTTGCCATCACGTCCACCACGTGGGCCATTCGCAAGCTCGGCGGCAAAAACTGGAATCGCCTGCACAAGCTCGTCTATGTCGCGGCCATTTGTGGAGTGATTCACTACTGGTGGCAGGTGAAGACCGGCGTCATTACACCGCTCACCATCACGCTCGTTCTCGCTGTGCTTTTGCTGGCGCGCCCTGTATCAGCCTGGTTGCAGCGCCGCAAGGCCGGCGCGGCGGTTGCGCTCGGCAGTGCATCCAAGGTCTAACTCCGCTAGCTCCGCCAACTCCGCTAGCTCCGCCAACTCCGCTAGCTCCGCCAACTCCGCTAGCTCCGCCAACTCCGCTAGCTCCGCCAACTCCGCTAGCTCCGCTAACTCCGCTGCTTTACTCGAACAGCATTCTCTGCGCCACCGGACCGAAGCTCTTGCGGTGCAGCGGCGTAGGCCCGAGACGCCTCAGCGCTTCAAGGTGCTCGGCCACACAATAGCCCTTGTGCCGCGCGAGGCCGTAGCCGGGATACACCGCATCCAGTTCCACGAGCAATTGGTCGCGGTGCACCTTGGCCAGCACGCTAGCCGCCGCGATCGAAACGCTGCGCCCGTCGCCCTGCACCACAGCCTGCTGCGGGCATGGCCAGTCGATGGTGTCGCATCCGTCAATCAGTAGATAGTCTGGCAACGTCGCCAGTTGCTCCACAGCCATGCGCATCGCCAGCAGCGACGCGCGGCGAATGTTGATGCGGTCGATCGTCTCCGCATCCACGGCCGCAATGGCCCACGCCACGGCCTCGGCGCGAATCGCCCCGTCAAATTCGTTGCGCTGTTTCTCGGTGAGTTGTTTTGAATCTGTGAGGCCTTGCAGGCGGCAGCGCTTTGGAAGGATTACCGCGGCTGCAACCACTGGCCCGAACATCGGGCCACGTCCCACCTCGTCCAGTCCGGCAATGTGCAATGCGCCGCACCGCCGCGCGACGTTTTCCAGCCGCCATCCGCACACTGGAGCCGTGGTCATGCTGAAATTATAAGAAGCAGCGATGGACCATCGCGTGGAAAAGCGGGCCGAGAACCTTCGTTCACGCGCGGTCAAAGGCGTAGTCGCGCTCCACCCGACAGATGCGCACTTTGAATTCCTCGTACCAGGTGTCGCGGCCGCGCTGCTGCGCCACGAGGTGCGTTGCGTTCGCCTTCCACGCCGCAATCGCTTCCAGGCTCTCCCAATAGGAAACCGTAATCCCCAGTCCCTCTCTTGCCGACTCAATGCCGAGAAACCCCGGCTGCGTTGCCGCAAGCTTCTCCATCGCCTCGGCCATTGTTCCGTACCCGTTGTCGCCGTCGGTGCGCAGGGAAGTGAAGATCACGGCGTAATAGGGCGGCGCGGGGGTTGCGGCTATTGCCATGCGTACAGTATAGGGATAACAAGGACGGCCCAAGAACATGCCGGCCTGACTACCAATACAGGAGGTCATTCCCTATGCCCAAGTTCGTGATCGAGCGAGAGATTCCAGGTGCCGGAAAGCTGACCCCGGAACAACTGCAAGCCGTTTCTCAAAAGTCCTGCGGCGTCCTCAAATCCATGGGGCCTCAAATCCAGTGGCTCCAGAGCTATGTCACCGACGACAAGATTTACTGCATCTACATTGCTCCGGATGAGGAAACCGTGCGCCAGCACGCCCAGCAGGGCGGATTCCCCGCAAACTCCATCGCCCGCGTCCGCTCCATCATCGATCCCACAACCAGCGAATAGGGCCGCGCAGCAAAAACCCCGGCCGAAGCCGGGGTTTTGACTTTCCCTCAACGATCTTTGCTGGTCACTAACCACTAACCACTGACCCCTGTGCTACGCCCGCACCTTGCCGGTCACGCGATCCACTTCTCTCAGGCGGGCAGCCTTGCCGCGCAATCCGCGCAGGTAAAACAGCTTGGCGCGCCGCACTTTGTAGCTGCGCATCAACTCCACTTTGTCGACGACTCTGGAGTTGAAGGGGAAGATGCGTTCCACCCCTTGCCCAAAGCTCATCTTGCGCACGGTGAACGTGCCCTGGGCGCCTTTGTTAATGGCGATCACCAGGCCCTCAAAGGCCTGCAACCTCTCTTTGTCGCCTTCTTTGATCTTTACTTGCACGCGAACTTGGTCACCGGGCACAAATGCCGGCAAATCGGTGCGCTTCAGCTTGTCAGCCAGGCGCTGCATTACGGGATGGATGGACATTGGGTTCTTCCTGCGATGGACTCGTCTTAGAGTGATTCCTGCGAAGAAACGCAGAATATTCAGTTTATCAAAGATTTCCGGCTGCGCCTAATCCCTCTATCCTCAATCCCGAGCCCTTTCAAGTGGGCGTCTCAGGTCTGCGCCGGTTGCCCCATCCTTTGCGCGTTCTTTGCGGAAAGGGTGGGATCGCAATCCTCATCCCCAAAGTGCGTCAACCTGCGCTATATTTTTCGCATGGACTCGCAATCCGATCTGCTCCGTCATACTCTGGCCACGCTCGCCTACCGCACCACCCGGGCCATCGAGAACGCCCCGGAGTCCTTCGCCGACTTCGATGGCGCAGGCCGCCGCCCCGTCCAGATCCTCGCCCACATGGGCGATCTCTTTGACTGGGCGCTCTCCATGGCGCAGGGCAAACCCGCCTGGCACAACTCCGAGTCCCTCGCCTGGCCCGAAGAGCAGCAACGGTTTTTCGCCGCGCTCGGCGCCTTCGATCAATACCTGGCCTCCGATCATCCCATCCAGGCGCCAATCGAGCGCCTCTTCCAGGGACCCATCGCCGACGCCCTCAGCCACGCCGGCCAACTCGCCATGCTCCGCCGCCTTGCCAGCGCGCCCATCCGCGGCGAAAACTACTACGTCGCTGCCATCAAAGCGGGCCAGGCCGGCGCCGTGCAGCCCGCGCCCGTCAAGTCCTTCTAGGCGCAAAACGCGCTACACCCATCCCTCCCTCTCCGCCCTTCCAGGAGTTCTTTGCCTTTTTTCTGCTCTTGCAGCACGGCCTGCAATTGACTTAGAAATGGTTTCAACAAAGAAATCTCAATAAAATGATGAGTTTGCTGAAATCTAAATCATTAATAATCAATGAATTCATGTTTGTACTTGACAATCGTATTGTTCTTAGATAAAAATAGTAACGGTGACTATCGTCGCCATGGAGGATTCATATGCGCCGTATACTAGCAGCCAGTCTTCTGCTCCCCTCGCTGTTTCTCCCCGCAGTGGCAAAAGCCAGCACGCCCGTGGACGACGCTACTGCCCCAACCCCGGTCCGCATCAGCACCGGCGTCATCGCCCCAGTTCTCCTTAGCTCCCCCGTGCTCTCTCTTCCCAACGGTTTCTCGTTCGACCTCATCCCCGCGGATGCCCAGGTCCAGCTCTCCCTCACCGTCAACGCGAAGGGCGAACCTGAGAACATCCAGGTCGTCAAATCGGTCAGCCCGTTTATTGACGCTCGCGTCGTCGAGACCGTCAGCAACTTCCACTTCCGTCCCGGCACCATTGACAACCAACCGACCGCCGTCGATCTGAACCTCACCGTCAACGTCGCCCGCTAAGCTGCTCAACTGGCTTCCCCGCAACCAGGGGTGCTGTGCTCTTGAGGGCGCAGCACCCCCAATCGCAAGACGAAGCGAGTCCCTCGCTCATCCCATCTATTCCGTATTCTTCTGTTATTCCCGAGCCGAACGCGTCGACTCTTACGGCTTGCTCGCCCACTTCGCAGGTCCGGTCGCCGCTTTTGCCGGAGCCGCCGTCTTTGCCGGCGCCGCCGTCATGTGCTTCAACTCAGCCAGCGCCGCCCCGTACTCTACGTAGTCCTTGATGCAGTTGTCGTGCACGGCGCGGAAGCGCGCCAGCGCCGTGGTTTGCCTTTGATGCTCCAGCGCGTCCTCGCCGGTGTAGAAATTCGCCTCGCAGGCTTCGCCCACGTGGGTTTGCGGGTCTGGATCGGCCGCCGCCGCCATCAGTTCGTCGCCCGTTATCGTCCCCATGTAGAACTTCAGCACCGGGCCGGGCCAGCTTGAAAGGTCGGCCTTCTGCGCCACCTCTGTCAGTTCCTCATTGCCCTCCTGGTGCAGCCGCGCCTTGGTCATGTGCAACCATAGCGCCGCATACACAGCCGTACCCGACGCGGGATTAACGCCGATGGCGAGCTCGAAGTCCGCCGCTGCCTGGCTGGTTTGCCCAGCCAGATAATGCGCGCATCCCCGCTCCACAAAGGCATACGCGCGATTGGGCTGTAGCTCCAGAGCCTTGTTGAAGTCTGCGATGGCCTGCGGGTACTGAGCCTTCTCAAAGTATTCCAGGCCGCGCTCGGCGTATCCGTCCGCATCCTTCGGCTGCATCTCGATGTACTTTCCCATGGTGGCAATCGCGGTATCGTATTCGCCCTCAAGATCCGCAGTGAGGCCGAGATAGTAGTACGCGAGCGAATAATCCGGCTTCACTTGCAGGGCATGGGTGTAATCGATAATCGCTTCATCGAACTGGCTCTGGTGCCGGTAGGCGTTGCCGCGGCTTTCGTAACCATCCGGATCGCTGGGCGCCAGCGCAATGTAGCGCGTGAACCAGGTCACCGCCTGCGAGTACTCCTTCTCGTCGCTGTGGGTCACGCCGGTGTTGTAGGTCGCCAAGCCATGATTGGGATTGAGTCTGAGCGCCGCCTGGTAATCCTCGAGGGCGCGATCGTAGCTTCCCTTCATCATGTAGGCGTGGCCGCGGTTGTTAAAGCCATCGGGATCGGTAGGCGCCTTCTGCACGTACACGTCGTAGTCGGCAATGGCCTTGTCCCACTCTTTCTGGTCGCCCCAGTCGTTGCCGCGGTTGTAGTAGGCCAGCGCATAGCTCGGATCGAGGCGGATGGCATCGTTGTAGTCGGCCATGGCGCGCTCTTTCTCGCCCTTGTCGGAGTAGACATTGCCCCGCGTGTTCAGCGCGCCGGAAAAGTCCGGCTTCAGCTTCAGGGCCTCATCCAGATCCTGCAAAGCCAGGTCGTATTCCTTTTTGTCACGGTAGGCAATGCCGCGGTCGAAATAGGCGCTGGCCAGATCGGCGGTTGATTCCTGGCCCGCCTGGATCAGCGCCGTGCATCCGGCGATGCTGGTATCGGGATCGTCGGCCTTGCACTTATCCCAGTTCTGGTCGCGGGTTTGCCCTGCGGCGGCTACTGCGGCGCCGAGGAATAGACATGCGAAGAAACCACTCCTGCGAATCATGTTTGCCGCCTCTCCGGAATTCAAAAATTGAAGGCGGGATCAGGATACACCCGGTTCGAGTTTCTGAAGATGGCACTTCCGAGGGGTCCTCAAATCGGTTTCCCGATGCGACCGTTTTCTAGTCCCTGGTCCCTAGTCCCTGTTCTTGCAGCGCTTCCAGCGTCCGCCGGTCTTCTGCGCTCAACGCCGCGCGCTCCAGCAGATCGGGTCGATTTTCGAGCGTCTTCTTCAGTTGCTGCTCGCGCCGCCAGCGCCGGATCTGGGCATGGTCTCCGTTCATCAGCACCTTCGGAGTCTCAAGTCCGCCAAACTCCGCCGGCCGCGTGTAATGCGGATAGTCCAGCAACCCGCCGGCTCCATGCTGCGACCGCGGAACCCCCTCAACGTCCACGTCGATCTCCGCGGCGATTTCGTCGTCGGGCGCGCCAAAGCTTTCATACACGCCGGAAGCTTCGTTGCCAAGCACGCCCGGAATCAGCCGCATGGTCGCGTCCACCACCACCGCCGCCGCCGGCTCGCCGCCGCTCAGCACGTAATCCCCAATCGACAACTCCATGTCGCAATAGAGATCGTTGATTCGCTCGTCCACGCCCTCGTAGCGCCCGCAGACCAGCACCACGCGCTCCAGCGCCGCCAGCTCCCGCGCCACTGCCTGCGTAAACACCCGCCCCTGCGCCGAGAGCAGAATCACCCTCGTCCCCACGTCCCTGGTCCCTGGTCCCTCAGTCCCTGCCTTCTCGCTCCCTTGCTCCCTCGCTCCCTTGCTCCCTTCCTTCACCCCTATTCCGAGACTCTCCAGCGCCTCCGCCAGCGGCTCCGGCTTCAGCACCATCCCCTCGCCGCCGCCAAACGGACGGTCGTCCACCGTGCGGTGCCGGTCGTGCGTAAAATCGCGCAGATCGTGCAGCCGGATCTCGATCAGCCCCTCGGTCTGCGCCCGGCGCACGATCCCCTGCGCAAACACGCTCTCAAAGAACCCCGGAAAGATGGTGACGATATCGAATCGCATACTCTCTGATGATAGAGGCACCGCTCGTCGCCCGGCGATGAAACGCGCGCAGTGGTTCGGGTTGAATTCACAGTCGAACCCGCGTTGCAAGCCCGGCGAGAGCCGCGCTCTTTCGTTAGAATGTGCCTGGGAGGCCGAGAAAATCATGGATAAGGAAGTGGCTGACGCGATCGCGGAATTGAAGTCCCAGGGAATCCCGGTGGCGGTCGATCCGTCTGGCCGTCACGGTGATCTCTATATTGCAACCGCTCCGGATGGAGAAAAGTACGAGTTCGATGCCGCCGGGCTATTGGATCTCAAGGCGAAGGCAAGATTACACCTCGAAGGACTACAAGAATTACATTTCGCAAAAAAGAAAATCCCAAATTTTCACAACCCTGCACACACTTAGAGCGGTTCCGTAATGGCTATACCCATTCGGGGTGCCCCCGGTCCCTCGCTTTTGGGGATCGGGGAAGATGGCAGCACAGACACGCGCTACACCTAAATTGGAATCGCTCTAGAAACTGCGCGTGAAATACGTTCGTGCTCCCTATTTCCGTGTCAAGACAGCAAGGCAGGATTTGGTCTATCCGACGCTCGGCCTGCCCGCTGCCCCTGGGCGTTCATGCTCGATTGCCCTGAGCACGGTCCTCATAGCGCCCGCCCATGCCGGGCCGAAATAGGACACGCGATAGTCGTGCCACCACGAAACTGGTTTGGGTACCTGGATCATCGGCAGCATCGCCGTGTCACCTGCCGGGGTTGTGCCGGCGTCGGTAAGAACGATGATTTTCCCATCACCGAGAGCCGCCCTCAAGGTCGTCAACTCCCACTCCACATGCGGTGTGTTCTCAGGCACGGAGATAACCGCGGCATCCACCACAGGCGCAAGGCTCACGATCACGTCGCGCCAAAGGTCGGTATCTACCGGGCAATTCAACACCACGCCGCTTAATCCCGCCACAAAAACGGAGCGGGATTTTTTCAAGTGGTCTAGCTTCTTCATCCAATCGTCGGGCTTCAATCCAACCTTTCCTTTGCGCGCCCAGCTCCAGAGTGAGAAGGCTGCGTAGCCGAGAGTACCGTAAAAAACTACGGGATTAACCAGCCCCATCGCCGCAGCCAAACCCAGACCACCGACCATGATGACCGTCAGCCAAATGGCCGCGCGAGAAGCTGAGGCAGTATGAATGTTGGAGTCAGCCAGGGTAATCAGCTTTCCCCAGGGATTTACCGCGCCCTCGAGAAACTGCTGCTCCATACGCGATTGCTCCCCACGATGGAAGCGGCGCACCCAAATCACCACCGACCGTCTTCGCTTGAGCGAGATCAGCACGGGGATGCAGCCGGCAAAGATGATCAGGAACAAAAGGATCAATATGTCGAGCTTCGAGTCCGCATCGGCGAGCCCGAGAGCGACGAACATAACCAGCACCACTGCTGTAAGCGCCATGGAGTAGCGGCGCAGCCTGATAGAACTTGCCAACCGTTTTTGCACGCGCTCTTCGAAGTTTGCCGTCGGCATGCGAACAGAATACCCGCCTTTCACGTTGGTTTGACGGGACGACTTGCCCTCGAGACCCACGCCGCGGCCGAGAGCTGAAAGCTAATGGCCGTAAGCTGTCTTTCGCCTCCACAGCCGCGCGGTCACCACTCCAAACAAAAATCCTCCCACGTGAGCGAGATAGGCCACGCCGCCGCCTTGAACTGTGGCCCAGGGCCCCACCACATTCAGCAATTGGATGAGGAACCACACGCCGATCAGCAGCGCCGCGGGAATGTAGGTGACGCGAATAATAATCAGGATCCAGACCAGCGACCGGATGCGATTGCGCGGGAACAAAACAATAAACGCGCCCATCACCGCGGCAATGGCGCCGCTCGCGCCCAGGCAGGGGACATGCGAGCCGGGACTTCCCGCCACCTGCGCCAGCATCGCCACCACGCCGCCGGTCAGGTAGAACACCAGGAAGCGCATTCGCCCCATGGCGTCTTCAATGCCCGGCCCAAACGCCCACAGGAACACCATGTTGCCCAGGATGTGCAGCCATCCCGCGTGCAAAAACGTGCCGGTCACGAGCGTGATCAAATGGCGCCCGCGCATAATGCGCGCGGGAATCACCGCCCAGCGCAAAACGAACGCGTCGCCCTCAATCAACTCCCGCAGAAACACATACGCATTCGCCAGGATGATCAGCAAGGTCACGACGGCAAAGCGCCGCGGCTGTCGCGACGCGTCTCCGAGCGGAATCAAAGTTGCCACGCTTGCGTCCCTCGATGATTTCCAAGTTCAGAGCACAAAGCACCGCGGGCGCAGGCGGCCTTCGTTTGCCGCGCCGGCGCCTCATGCTGCCCCTGCCGGCGCCGCTACATTTCAGGCCAACTGAGAATGAGCACGCCGCGCCGCCGCCAGCACACCCAGGCGTCCCACGCCGCTGAAGATCAAGCTGACTCCCAGCAGTGTGCCTATGACCCACTCGCTGCTCGACGGCCATGTCGACCAGATCGCGGCCGCAAGAAAGAGCATGACAACTCCATTGAACACCAGCCAGGCTGAGGCGCCCAGCCGCCGCAAATGCCACGCCAGAACGAATTCCAGAATCGCCTGCATGGAAAGGTAGGCTCCCAGCACAAGCGTCAGCGCGGCCAGTCCGGCCACGGGATGAATCAACGTGTAAAACCCCGCCAGCAAGTAGATAATCCCCAGAAGAAGTCCCCACGTCAAGCCACCTACTTTGCGGGTGTGCCAGCCGAACACAAGGTGCGCCGCACCGGCGAACACCAGCAGCCAGCCGATCAGAATCGTTGCCGCAATTCCCGCTACCGGGGGCACAGCGATGGCCAGAACCCCCGCCACGACGATCAGTATGCTCAGTGCTTTCGACCAGGTTATCGAATGTTGCTCCATGGTCACGAGGTATTGTTCAGTCGCACTGGCGTTGTCACTCATATGCGCTCTCCTTTCCTGGGTTGCCGCATCGGGACTTGCGACGTTGCCCCCGCCGCAAATTGTGGCGTCCATATTCGTTGAATAACGGAATCGCGCCGCCCGAATCGGCGTACCCGTAGTCTACTGGTTGCCTGCGCACATCAGCCCCCGTACTGCTCGTCGCTCACGTGTTCCATCCAGTCGACCGTCCTGCCGTCGAGCTTTTCCTGGATGGCGATGTGCGTCATGGCCGTTGTGGGCGCGGCGCCGTGCCAATGCTTTTCGCCGGGGGAGAACCACACCACGTCGCCCGGCCGGATATCCTCCACCGGCCCGCCCCAGCGCTGCGCCCTCCCGCAGCCAGCCGTCACAATCAGCGTCTGCCCAAGCGGATGCGTATGCCACGCCGTGCGCGCGCCTGGCTCGAACGTGACGCTTGCGCCCTGCACCCGCGCCGGCTCTGGCGCTGCCAACAGCGGATCGATGCGCACCGTGCCGGTAAACCAATCTGCCGGCCCTTTGCCGGAAGGTTGCGTGCCAGCTCGTTTGATCTCCATTTGAAAGGCTCCTTACTCCCTGCCGATCGGTTTGCCCGTGCCCCATCCTTTCGCCCGATCTTTGGGCGGAAGGGTGGGAGAACACGCGGCTATTCCGCCTTCAGCGACGCCATGTCGATCGAGAAGCGGTACTTCACGTCCGACTTCAGCAGCCGCTCGTAGGCTTCGTTCACCTTCTGAATCGGAATCACTTCGACGTCGGCAACGATGTTGTGGTCGGAGCAGAAATCGAGCATCTCCTGGGTTTCCGCAATGCTGCCGATGCACGAACCGGAGAAGCTGCGGCGGCGCATGATGAGGCCGAAGACGCCTACAGGCAGCGGCTTGTCCGGCGCGCCCACCATGGTGATGTTGCCGTCGCGGGCCAGCATGTTGATGTAGGCGTTGATGTCGTGCGGCGCGGCCACGGCGTCCAGTATGAAGTCGAAGCTACCGGCATGTCTGGCCATCTCGTTCGCGTCTTTTGAGAGCACCACTTCATCGGCGCCCAGGCGCAGCGCGTCATCTTTCTTGCTCGGCGAAGTGGTAAAGACCACCGTGTGCGCGCCCAGCGCGTGCGCAAACTTCACGCCCATGTGGCCCAGTCCGCCCAGCCCCACCACGCCTACCTTCTGGCCCTTGGTCACGCCCCAGCGGCGCAGCGGCGAGTAGGTGGTAATGCCCGCGCACAGCAGCGGCGCGGCGCCCGCAAGGTCAAGGTTCGCGGGAACGCGCAGCACGAAATGCTCCTTGACCACAATGCTGTCGGAGTAGCCGCCGTAAGTCACGCCGCCCAGATGCTTGTCAGGGAAGTTGTAAGTAAGCGTGAAGTTCGGGCAGAACTGCTCCAGGCCCGCCTTGCACTCGGGGCAGGTGCCGTCGGAGTCGACCATGCAGCCCACCGCGGCCAGGTCGCCCACCTTGAATTTCTTCACGTCCGAACCAACTTTTGTCACGCGGCCCACAATCTCATGGCCGGGTACGCAGGGATAGACGGTGGGCATCACGTCCTTCCATTCGTTGCGCACCTGGTGAAGATCGGAGTGGCAGATGCCACAGAAGAGAATCTCGATGGCGACGTCGTCTGCGGCAGGATCGCGCCGCGCGATCGTGGTGGAGGCAAGCGGCGATGTGGCGCTGGCTGCGGAATACGCTTTGGCGTTAGGCATGAAATGACCTCATTCTTTAGGAAAAATGCTTATGAGATTCAGATGCGTGTCAGAGGAAGCAGTCGCATCAATCTTTTCCCACCTTATCGCCGGCAGCCCACAACACGCCAGCAGCCGAACTCGCGGGCCGCTGACCCTCGCTCTGTTGGTCCCTTAGTCCCTTAGTCCTTGGTCCCTGACTTTTCCCTCCCTTGCTCCCTTGCTCACTCCGGCCTATCATGGTGCGCAACCGTCATGATCGACCTCGAATCGCAACTGACACGCTGGCAATCGGCCGGCGTCCTCGATGCGGACACAGCCGCCCGCATTCGCGCGTACGAAACAGAACGCCCCGCGCAGCAAGGCGCCCCGTCGGTCTCCGCGGCCTCCGCCAGCCCCGCGGGCCTCAAGTGGCTGGTGGTCACAGGGCTCATTCTCGGCGCCATTCTGCTGGCCTGCGGCGTGGTGCTCTTTGTCTCGTCGCACTGGGACCAACTCGGCCCCGGCGAGCGTTTTCTCCTGGTTCTCAGCATGATTGCTGTGTTTCACATCGCAGGCGGCCTCACGCGAGCGAGCTTCGAAGGTTTCTCCTCCGCGCTCCACGCCGTGGGAACCATCTCCACCGGCGCGGCCATCGCGCTCGTCGGCCAGATCTTCAACATTCAGGAACACTGGCCGGCCGCGGTGCTGCTGTGGGCGCTGGCCGCATTCGCCGGCTGGGCGCTCTTGCGCGACCAAGCCCAGCAAACGCTGGCGCTTCTACTGCTGCCCGCCTGGATCTTTTCAGAACTCGCCTTCCGCATCAACGGGCACATCGGCGATTCCATCTACATGGGCCGGCTCTACTTTCTCTGGGCTATCCTCTATCTCACTTTCTTTGCCGGCTCGCGGCGCAAGGCGGTGCAGGAAATTCTCTTCGCGGTCAGCGCCATCGCCGCCGTCTCCGGCATCGTATTCATGCTCGCCGCCTGGGTCTCTTACTCCTCCGACCAGAGCTTCATTCCCTTCGGCACGCGCATCTGGGCCTGGACCGCCATCGCCGCCGTGCCGCTCCTCATCGCCGCATTCCACGGGCATAAGGGATTGGTTCCCATCGCCGCCGCCATCGCGCTCGTGATTGCGCTGCCATGGTGCTACTCCGCTACTACCGAGTCCTATCACTACGTCGGCGGAGCCAGCGGGACTTACACCATCACCAGCCCCAACCTGCTCGCCCACGCCTTGGTGGCGGCTTTCGCCGTCTTTCTTTGCTGGTGGGGCGTGCGCATGCTTTCGCGCGCGCTGGTCAATCTCGGCATTATGGGTTTCGCAGGCGCCGTGGGATGGTTCTACTTCAGCGACATCTATAACGATCACGAGCGCGCTCTCGGGCTCATCGGCCTCGGCGTCCTCTTCCTTGCCGGCGGATGGGCGCTAGAAAAGATGCGACGCCGCATTCTCGCGCGCATGGCCGCAACGGGTGCCCCCGGTCCCTCGCGCTTGGGGACCGGGGTTGCCACTCGCCCCGCGGTCTCACCTGAAAGTCACAACAATGGAGGCGCGCAATGAAAATCGGACGTTTCACTTTCTCTGCTGCCTCGCTCGCGCTGCTCGTTTTTCAGTTGGCGATTGTCTCCACCATCGCCGCCAAGTATTTGTACCAGCGCTGGAGCTGTCCGCGCGTCTGGACCCGCGCCGCCGCCATCGATCCCCAATTGCCCATGCGCGGCCGCTACCTCGCGCTCAACCTCACTGTCGATGGCTGCCAAAGCACGCTGCCCTCAGCCAAAAACGCCAACTTCCCGCGCGATTTCAGCGGCGCCGTCAAGCCCGGTTCGTATGTGCTGCGCTCGAATGATGTCGACTTCCACGCCAACTTGAAGGTCGTCAACAACACCCTCGTCGCCGTGCGTATCGAAGGTCAGGACGTCGGGGGCACGGAAGACTCCAGCGCCGGAGAAGAAGTGGTGGGCACTGCCAGCTCGCCCTGCAATCACATGCAGCTCGCATCGTCGACCGACTTCTTCATCTCCGATACCGCGCAAAGCCCGCTGCCGCTCAAGCCCGGCCAGGAACTTTGGATCGAAGTCACAGTCCCGCCCAAAGGCCCGCCGCGGCCAATACAACTAGCACTCAAAGACCACGGAGCGTGGAAGCCGCTGGAGTTGAAATAGGCAGTGTTTGGTGAATCCTGGCGGAGCGGGCTTGGATCGGGGCGCGGCTTCAGCCGCACCGAAAACCGCCCTCATGCCCCCGCCGCGTTCAAGTCCACCAACCCCTCCGGCAGTGTCATCTCCACGCGCTTGCCTTCAAGGTCGATCCGGCGCAGATAGCTTTTCGCAAACGGAATCAGCACCTCGCCGCGCGCCCCTCGCACCACCAGCAGCGGTGCGGCCCCGCCCGAGCGGTCCACATTCTCAATCTCGCCCACGGTCACCGCTTCCGCGCCGGCCACGTCCACCAGCACGCACCCGATCAGGTCGCCGATGTAGGTTTCGTCTTCGGCAAGCGGCGCTCGTTCCGTTTGCGGAACGGCCACCATCATCCCCTTCAGCTCTTCTGCTGCTGAAATCGAGTCCACGCCCGCGAAGTGCAGCACGATGCCGCCCTTGTGCAGCCAGTGGTTGGAGAGCTCAATCTCGCGCGGAGCCGCAGAAACAGCGCCGGCCGACGCACCCGCGCCAACCGCCGGAAGCAGCCACACCCGCCGCCGTTCAGCAAATTTTTCAGGGAAATCGGTGAGAATCTCGGCGAGGACCTCGCCTTTGCGGCCCTGCGGGCGCCGAATCCGCGCCAGCCAAACCCAGTTTCCAGCCGCTACCGGCACGGCTACCTCCGCTCCCGGAAGACGAATCCGCCGCGGGCTGGGACGATGCTAAATCTCGTCGTCCTCTTCCAGGATGTCGAGCGTGTAGCGGTGGTGCAGCTTCATGCTGACTGCGCCCAGGATGGTGCGCACCGAGCGCGCGGTACGCCCCTGTTTGCCGATGACCTTGCCCACGTCCTGCGCCGCCACACGGAGCCGCAGCACCGTGTTCTCTTCGCGGTTCACGGACTCGACTTCAACGGCTTGCGGTTCATCCACCAGGGCCCGCGCGATTTCGCGAACCAATTCGTCGACTTGCACCATTTCAGCTTGGGTCATGATCTTGCCCCTGACCATCTACGTTCGGAGATTGGCACTCTGAAACTGTGCGCGAAGAATAACACGCATACCCCTTTGGAGCAAGAACTTATGTGCCGCCCGAGCCTTCCTGGGCCCCTGGGCTCACAGCACAAGGTTGAAGACTTAGGCTGCGGCCGGGTCAGAAACTGCCGGCGCTGGCGTCGGATCTGCAACCACCGGCGAGGGCGTGTCCGGGACTGCGGGGTTCTTGGCCACCAGCTTTTGCATGATGGGCGAGAGCGTGGCGCCTACGCTGCGCCAGTATGCGATCCGGTCATGCTTCAGGGTGACCGTGGCCGGGTTGGTGCGAGGATTGTAGGTGCCGACCACCTCAATCGAACGGCCGTTGCGCGCGCGGTCCTTCTCAATCACGACGATGCGGTAATAGGGCTGCTTGGGGGCGCCAACACGCGCCAAACGAATCATAACCACGGGTATACATTTCCTTTCCGATTTCAAGAGCTTTCAGTGCATTTTTTGGGGAATTCCCCGCCGGACCCTCACCCACATCTGGAGTCCGCCAGGCAAACGGCGGCAGGTCTCCGGCACAACAAGGGCCGGCAAGTGATCCCTCAGATCGACGCGCCCGGCCGCACGCATCCGAACACCTAAGTATCGCCGAAACCGGGCCTTTGAAGCAAATCTTCCTTCCGTCCAACAGGGCAATCGCCCGAACGCGTCTCTTCCTCCCGGAGGGAGGAGAGGATAATAGCCCATGACGGAGTCGCCGCAGCGACGGAATCCCGGGAAAGCGCTCGCACCGCTGGCCCGCAAGCCAACGCATGGTGCAGCATAATCTTAAGCAAGGGACAGTGTCAGCGCGCAACTCACACTGATCACTGACCACTGATCACTGACCACTGATCACTGATCACTGACCACTATCCGCGGAGGCACCACCATGAGCCAGCTCAACCCCTACGATAAGTTTCTCGGCGGCCAGCCGCCCGAGGCCATCTTGCCCGCTACGCCGAAAGCAATTGCCACATATCTCGAGGTGATTGGCGCCGAGCGGGCCATCGTACCGCCGGCTCTCGGCAAATGGAGCGCCGCGGAAATCGTCAGCCATCTCGCCGATTGCGAAATCGTCTTCGCCTTCCGCCTGCGCCAGACGCTCGCTGAAGATAACCCCACGATTCAGCCCTTCGATCAGGACAAATGGGCGGTGCTGTATCCCGGCATTCCGGCTGCCCAGGCGCTTGACGCCTTCAGCGCCCTGCGCCATTGGAACCTGCGGCTGATTCAATCCGCGTTGCCCGCCGCCGCGGGCAGAACCATGACTCACCCCGAGCGCGGCGAAATGACCTTCCAGACCGTGGTCGAAACCATCGCCGGCCACGATCTGAACCACCTCGCGCAGTTGCGCCACATCGCCGAGCTGACCGCCTGATAGCCGATTCGCACAACGGCCTGTGGCGAAAGTCGAGAGATCAAGGCGAGGATTGCGGCGGTCCGCACTAGCTCCGCTAACTCCGCTAGCGCCGCTAACTCCGCTCGTCTTCTACCCCGCCGTCTTCTTCAGCAGCCAGGCCATGTTTTGCCCCAGCGTCTTCATGGTCTGGATGCCTTCTTCATCCTTCTCCACATCGCCAATCTCGCGGCCGATGCCAACGTTCCAATACGACGAGCCGGGCACGATCATTTCGCTGATCAGAAAAAAATGATTCAGCGTGTCGAACGCGTGCATGCCGCCCATGCGGCGCACTGCAACCACGGCAGCCCCCACCTTGTGCCGGAACATGCCGCCGTTGGCCTTCGACACCAGGCAGGCGCGGTCCATCAGCGCCTTCATCTCCGGCGAGACGTCTGCCACATAGGTCGGCGAACCCAGCAGAACGCCGTCCGCCTGCTCCATCTTCTCGATGTACGCGTTGCCCATATCGTTTTTCTGCGCGCAGCGACGGTCTTTTTTCTTCGAACATTCGCGGCACGCCAGGCATCCGTGAATCGTTGCCCCGCTCATTTCGATCAGTTCGGTCCCGATCCCTTCGTTCTCCAGTTCCTTCATCACGTAGCGCAGCAGAATCGCCGTATTTCCGCCCTTGCGTGCGCTGCCATTCAGCGCGACAACCTTCAATCCCTTTCCTACCATCTGTTCAGTCTTCCTTTCTTTCTGGAGTGATCTAAAAAATCCCGCGCCCTATCCTTGGCGCGCGCTTTGCGCCAACGGTGGGAATCTAGCTCCGCTAACCCCGCTAGCTCCGCCAGCTCCGCTGACCCGCTCGAACCCTCCATTGTCCTCCTGCTGCTCCAGCCTGTCTGTGTCGGAGAGACCTCCCGTAAGAAATTCAGAAATCCACGGGAACCTTTTAGGGTTTGGCGTGGCCAAAGTGAATAGCGCCTGCTTCCACGACCATGCCGAGGATTCTTCGTGCAAGAATCGCAGGCACTCCCGTTCCACGGTCGAGGGCTGCCGTCAAGGCTCTCGTCAGGAGAAGTTATGCGCCGACCCTTTCTTGCTCTTCTGCTTTTGGCTCTTCCACTCACCCTGCCTGCCCAAAACCCCAATGCTCCCGCCGCGAAATCCTCAGCCGCGCCGGCTGCGCCGTCTGCAATCGACCTGCCCGTCCGCAAGGTCGTGCTCTACAAAAACGGCGTGGGCTACTTCGAGCATGCCGGCGCGGTCAGCGGCAACCAGCGCGTAACGGTCGACTTCACCTCTGCGCAGTTGAACGATGTGCTGCAATCGCTCACCGCGCTCGACAGCAAAGGCGGAATGATTGGCGCCGTCGGCTATAACTCCACCATGCCCATCGCGCAGCAGTTGACGACGCTCGCGCTCGGCCTCAAGGATTATCCCGCGACGCTCGAGGTCTACCACGCCATCCGCGGGCAGCGCGTCGAAGTGACCGGCGCGGGCGCTCCACTTACGGGCCGTCTCGTCAACGTCGAATTTCGCAAGGAAACCGACAAGAACGGCGCTACGTCGGAGGATCACTACTTCCTCATCGTCGCCACCGATACGGGCGCCTTGCGCACCGCCGAAATCACCGACGCCGTCTCCGTGCGCATGATCGATCCCTCGCTGCAAAAGCAGTTCGCGTCCTATCTTGAAATCGTCGCCTCCGCGCAGGACCAGCAGTTGCGCCATTTAACGCTTGAAGACCGCGGCCAGGGCGAGCGCCAGTTACAGGTGAGTTACATCAGCGAAGTCCCGGTGTGGAAGTCCACTTATCGCATCGTCTTCCCGCGCGACCCCAACGGCAACGCCACCGTGCAGGGATGGGCAGTGGTCGATAACACCGTGGGTGTGGACTGGAACAATGTGCAGTTGTCGCTCGTGGCCGGCGCACCGCAAAGCTTCATCCAGCCGCTCTCGCAGCCGCTCTACACGCAGCGCCCGACGATTCCCATTGCGACAGCAGCACAGAATGCGCCCATCACGCATGAGGCGGCGGAGTACGACAAACTGCAAATGGCAGGGTCGCTCAACATAGTGCCACGCGCATCGCAATCCGTTACGGTCAACGCGGCTCCGCGGCCCAGTTTTGGCGTAGCCGGCATGGAAGGCATGGGCGGCAGCAGCAACGGCGTCATGGGCAGCATGTTCGGGAACGGCGCCAACATCGCGGGCCCCGCTTCTGGCTCGAACTATGGCGGCGGCGTCTACCGCGCGTCCGATGTTATGCAGGCAGGCGACGTCTCCACGAATGCCTTCGACGACTTCTTCGAATACGCGCTCACGCAGCCGGTCACGATCCACAAGAACGAGTCAGCCATGGTTCCCATCCTCCAGCAGGAGCTGCCCACAACCCACATCACCGTATGGAGCGACACCCATCCCACACCTCTGCGCGCCATCTGGCTGGAAAACACATCCAAGCTCACGCTCGATTCCGGCAGCTTTTCCATATTCGAGAGCGGCGAATTCGCCGGCGAGGGCCTGCTCGATCCCATCCACCCCGGAGAAAAGCGTCTCCTCTCCTACGCCGTCGATCAGGCGGTGAAGGTGCGCCGCGGCGACTTTTCGCAGACCCGCACGCTACATCGCGTGGCCGTGCACGAGGGCGTGCTGGTGGAGACGACAAGCTCCGTCACGGATACCATCTATACCGTAACCAATGCCGGCGATGAAACCCGGGCGGTCATGGTGGAGCATAGGCGCCAGCCGCGCGCCGAGCTCGTTCCCAGCGAATACCCAACCGATGCCGAGAAGCCGGTCGAGACCACAGCTACCGCGTATCGTTTTCGCATGGCTGTTGAGCCGCACAAGTCGGTCGATCTCCATGTGAAGGAGCACGCCGACATTGATGAGAGAGTGCAGATTGGGACGCAGTTTGGCAACGGGCAGTATCTGATCACGATCGGCAATTACTCCCCGGAACTCGCAGAGAAGTTGAAGCCAGCCGTCGATGCCCAGACGGCGCTCTCCGATCTGAATAGCAAAATCGACGAGATCACGGAAAAGCAAAAGACCCTTGCCGACGACGAGAACCGCTATCGCGAGAATCTGAAGGCGCTGAAAGACTCGACCACAGCCAAGCGTTTTGTGGATGAACTGAACCAGGCCGAGGACGCGATCGAGGCGGCGCGCAAAGAGCAGACCGATCTCGAAAAACAGCGCGACCAGGCCCAGGCGCATCTCGACATCGTCATCGCCAAGCTCTCTTTCGACACCGATCTGGATGTCGTGCTCTCAAAGACGCCGTAAACAGCGGGATGTAGCGCCGGTCTCCAGACTGCCTGTAGCGCGGGCGTCCTCGCCCGCGCTCTAACTACTATTCACTAGCCACTAACCACTGTCCGTCGGACCCTACGCTAGCGCCACTTTCAAAGTGATGCCGATGTCGGAGAGTTTCTGCGCGGGCATCTGCACCTTCAAAGCGTCATCGTCCTGCTTCCAATCGAGCGCGCCATTGTGCCCGAGCAGTTCCACTTTCAGGATCTTGCCGGGCTGCTGCGGGCTCTTCAGTCCCAGCGCCTCAACCACGGCTTCCTTTGCCGGCCAGCCCTGCATAAAGGCGTATAGCGTGCTGCCTTTCGCGGTGAAGCGCACATCGTTGGCCGTCAGATCGCTCTGCTTGTCTTCGTTGAAGTTTCCACCAGCGATCTTGACCTTGGTGGAAGGCCCTTCGCCGTAAATCTTCCAGGGGCGCGTCGCATAAATGCCTTCGCTGTTGACCTGCATCCACGCGGTGATGCCTTCCAGCACCTCCATCTCTTCGAAGTCCAGCTCACCGGAGTTGGGCAGTGGAAAATTCAGCAGCAGATTTCCGTTCTTGCTCACGATATCGGTAAGCAGATCGATGACCTTCTTCGGTGTCTTGTATTTCACGCCGCGCTTGTAGTGCCAGCCGCCGATGCAGGTGTCAGTCTGCCACGGATTCTCCGAGATCAGGTCAGACACGCCGCGTTCGTGATCGAGCACGCACGTCCCAACGGCGCAATCCGATGCCAGCTTGCTTGTGTAAATTGCCTCCGTCGCCCCGCCGTGCAGTTGCGCACTGACGTTGTAGAGATGCGCAACCATCTTCAGGCCGTATTCCTCGAAGGGAAGGTGGCCGTCGGTGTAGAGCAGGTCCGGGTGATATTTATCGATCAGATCGGTCATGCGGTCGAGATAGTGCTTGCGCCAGGAGTCGGGAATACCGTCGTCATCCCACTTGAAGTTGTCGATGAACGGCACGCATCCGGCATCGTGATAAAGGTCGGCGTACTGCGGATTGACGCCGTCGTAAGAGACGCCGGCCAGCGGTCCGGTCTTGTCGGCGCTGTGGCTCACGGAAAACCACTTATAACTGATCCATAAGTGCTCGCTAACTCCAAACCTGAGTCCGTATTTCTGCGCCGCCTTTTGCCACATGCCAACAACATCTTTTTTCGGCCCCATGTTTACGGCGTTCCAGCGCGTGTACTTCGAATTCCAAAGATCGAAATTATCGTGGTGGACGCCCATCGAGAAGAAGTATTTCGCGCCCGCCTTCTTGTAGAGACTCATCAGGTGGTCCGGGTCCCACTTCGCGGCCTTCCAGTCGTTCACCAGGTCCTTGTAACCCACTTTGGACGGATGGCCGTAAGTTTCGCAGTGGTAGAGGTATTGCGGCGAGTCCTGGATGTACATGTTGCGGGCGTACCAGTCGCCGTCTTCGATAGCCGACTGCGGTCCCCAGTGCGACCAGATGCCGAACTTCGCGTCTCGGAACCAGTTCGGAACCTGGTATGCCTCCAGCGACTCCCTGGTTCCAACGAAGCTATTGGCCTGGGCCTTCACATACTTTGAAAGAGCTAGGGCGGAGCACGTGCTGCCCACGGTTTTAAGCAAGTCACGGCGGTTCATCTTGATCACGGAGTTTTCCTTTCGTGTGGCGGCCCGTGCATGCGGCATCACCGTTCGTGCGCGGGAGTATGGCTCGACTTACTTTGCGCCGGCGGCAGCCATCGCCTTGCGCATGCGGTCTTCCGCATCGCCGGGCCAATAGGCGCAGCCGAGCTCGAAGAAGACTGTGGTGTAGGGAATCGTCAGGTCCGTCTTGACGATGAGCACGCGAAAAACCTGCGAGACCTGGTCGAGTTTGGCGATAATCTGCTCGTGCAGCATGGGTATCTTGTTCGCTCCCGCCAAAAGCTCGTCGAGCTGTTTGCGGTAGCGCGCCACGCCCGGCGCATCGGCTTCGCTCACATGCTCGAGTTCCTTGTCGATATAGACATTGGCGCGCACGTGACGGCTGGCGTTGATTACGTCGAGCACCTTCCGCGTTACTTCGATCTGCCCAGAGCCGGAGACGATGGTCTCAATGCCGGGTTTCGATTGCGCGGGATACGCGGAATCCGCCACCACGATCCAGTTGCGGTGCCCGTAGAGCGGCAGCAGGGTGTGCAGTTCTCGTTCCCAATCGGGTCTTGTCAGTCTGGGCGCATCGGCCATGCTTTCCTCGTTTCGTGTGTGGGCGTGGACGCCCATACGACAGCCGGTCAGGAGACCGGCGCTACTTTTTCAGTTCCTCATCCGCGCACACGGCCACTTTGCCGCATTTGCCTGAAGCCATCAATGCATACGCATCGCCGGCGCGGTCTAGTGCGAACCGGTGCGTGATAATGTCGGCCGGATGCAGGTTCCAGCGTACCAGCCGCTCCACCAGTTCTTCCATCAGCCACGTCGACGTCACCCACGAACCGTACAAGGTTTTCTGGTCGTGAATCATGTCGGGCGAGGGATTGAATTCGACGCGTCCGCCCTCGCCAAGAAAAACAACCTTGCCCCACTTGCGCGTGGCGCGAATCGCCGTGGCGCGCGCGGCATCGTTCGCTGAGCAATCGATGGCGCGCTCCACGCCCATGCCCGCGGTCAGCCGTTTCACATCAGCCACGTTGTCCGGGCCCGACGGCAGAACCTCGTCGCACAGGCCGAGATCCATCGCGATCTTCATCCGCTCCGGCACCACGTCAATGCCGATGATCTTTTCCGCGCCCAGCTTGCGGCACAGCGCTCCCGTGGCCAAACCCACAGGTCCCAGACCCGTAATCAGCACCGCATGATTGCCGTTGATCCCGATTTTCTCCAGGCCCTCGTACACGGTGCCGAATCCGC
>Ga0302200_10001005_pt1 | contig 27307 bp, 22 predicted proteins | sample II_Bog_N3_1_FD_194585 | JGI IMG/M metagenome (GOLD analysis project Ga0302200, IMG submission 194585) | Peat permafrost microbial communities from Stordalen Mire near Abisko, Sweden - II_Bog_N3_1 | ecosystem: Environmental > Terrestrial > Soil > Wetlands > Peat | place: Sweden: Abisko... | reverse complement strand
TGAGTTTGGAAATATTCAATGATGAGGCAGATAAACTCTATCACTTTGTAAAGCTACCAAAAGAACTGTACGCCATTTTCACTATCAATAGCAAAACAGACAACAAGAAGGGCAACAAAGGAACAGAGGAGGAGAGTCAAGAGGACAGTGTAGAGGAATCTTCCGATGCGCAAGAATCCGAGACGGAGGAACATAGCGATAAGCAACAGACAGACAGTGATAAAGGAGAGAGCAGTGATAGCGAGGGTGATGACGGGGGCGGAAAAGGAGGGAGGAATGAAAGGGATACTGGGAGCCAACAGAGTATACCCGATGAGGAGGATAGTGAAAACGGGAGTTCAGGGGAAGAAGGAGGCGATAAAAACGAAAGTGGCTCTGATGAAGATATTCCAGATGACAAATACAAGCATGCTATCCCCATAGTCAAACTCACCGAGGAGGAACGGAAAACTATTCATGATAGAATTGACGGAAGAAGGGATAATATTACAGTTTGTGTGCGATTTGAACGCGATATTACAAAGGGTGCACTGAGACGATTGTTCAAAGACGATTATCTCAATGACGAAGTTGTAAATGCATACTGTCAGATGTGTATTAGGAGAATATCAAATGGGAATGATATTGATTTTATCGATTCACAGGACAAGAAGTATAAGAGGGCTGGGAATACTAAACGGTTCGTATTTATAGTGAGAAATGTGAATAATAATCATTGGATATTGATATGTGTTGATACACTGTTCGAACAGATTATCACATTTGATTCACTCCGTTATGTCATCGATAAAGAAGTAGATGTATTGAAGAAGGCATATGGCAATAAGTATGATATTATCTTACGAGACAAATCGATACCACAACAAAAAGATATGTATAATTGCGGAGTGTTTGTGTGTATGTATTGCAATATTCTCACTCTGTACCTATCTGAGTACACTGGCAAGAAGATTCCACTTAATATATTCAAAGTTATAGATAAAATGGATGCAGGGAGGATGAGATCACAAATTCAACTAGATATCCTGAGAGATGCAGTATACCCAGACAAGGCCATGGAGGAGAATGAAGCTGTTATCACTTTCAAAGCCGAAGACACTATTATTATCAAACATGGAAGGGATGAACAGGAGACTACCATAAAGAGTATTGTTCATCAAGGTGCAGAGTGGATCATAACCTTAATGGATGATACCAAGATTGCCCCCGAGGACACATTTAGGAAGAAGTTCACCATTGATTTTATGACTTTACAACGACGATTAGACAAGGGAGATACATTTATTGTTGGCAAGCATGATCCCAATGAAATCAAAGAACAATATATTTTTCAGAAGGGGACTGAGGTCAAATATAAATTGGAAAATGAATCAGAGGGGGAATCTATTATATCTAATCTTGGTAGCAATCACCATATCGAATTAGAAAATGGAGATGTCATACAAGGGTATGCATATATGATTGGGTTAACAGGTAATGACAAGTCATTCATGAAATCGGCAGAACATACGAGACGAGGAAGTGAGTTTGTGCCCACTCATTCCCCTGAAGAGAGAGAGCGGGTATTAAAGAACACGTCCGGAAAGCGTAAGATCATCACAAAAATAGGTAATGATTTGGGTGTCGACGATATTAAAATTTATCAAGATGGAGGAAAGTATATACCAGTATTTAATGTGAAGGAAACAATTGCGCTTCCTCCTTGGACGGATGTACCAAAAAAAATCGATGGGGCATTGTGGTGTACTTTTATTGACGAACCGGGTAACAATCCAGAGTTAACAGTATACATAACTAATGTTGTGAAGGATGACACGAATAATGGGAATAATCTTGAATACATTAAATTTACTCATACTATACTATATGCTGGCAGGGTTACATACCAAGTTAATAAAAGCGAGTTAAGTGACATGTCAAAAGATATGATCGATTCTGGAATTAAAAATAATGACCCGGAAAATGTGAAGGTGTGCAAGTATCTGAAGACCACATTCGATTCGTTATAAATATGTAGATAATAATCTAACCAACTCATTTGGTAAAACCTGTGTCAACCAGATTAAAGCATATTGACAAATGAGGTGACTATCTTTTTTTTCAATCTCCTCGTAATTTCCTCCATATTGCAATAACAATCTGATCATTTCATTTCTCTTGGCAAAATCCATTTCTAGATCAAGGGCACATTTCAACGGCGTTCGACCATTATTAGTTTTCAAATTCAAATCCGCTCCATTCTCTAATAATATCCTTACATTTTCCACTTTTCGATTCATAACACAAGAATACAGGACACTTTGTCCCCAAATATCGACGTGATTGATATTTGCACCGACATTTATCAGCCCTTGTAAATATTCTACACCAACTATATTGAGGAGTGATAATTTGAAATGCATTGTTTTATTCACATCCAATCCATGCTCCAACATTAAGTTTATCACACTCCATGATTTACCCCTCAACAGAGTGTACATAAGGACCATCTCCTCAACTGAATTTGATGCATTCACGTCTGCACCTAACATTATTAACTCTTTCATCATCTCTTCATTATCTACACACAACGAAGCAGCATACATCAATGGGGAGAAACCGGTAGGACCACCATCATTAATATATTGTATTTGAGTGATAGCACTTCCAACCATGTTGTGATAGATGATATTATGAAGTGGTGTTAAAGATGCGAATCTATTTTGACCAAACATTTATTTTGTGAAAAAACACAACAGGGGGGATGGATAAATATTTTCTCCCCCACATATTTATCGCCATCAGCGTCGCGTGTATCCAAGGGTTCGTGCTTGGACAAATCCTCTTCTTTGGTAGATTCATTCCAGTAATTCAAACCGGACATTTTACTAGCGGCAATCTCTCCATTTCATGGGAAGAGATCGGGGCATTTCAATATGGGATTTTTATCGGATGCGGACCGTTCATCTATTTGTTGATGTATTTAATGCATAAAGTACCCTATATGAGATTAATCTTGCTAACTATCGGATTTAGTTTATGGACTGCTGGACAATGGTCTCTCAATGGCACTTTGGACAGATTTTATTATATGCAAATTTCATTAAGTTTAATCCCAGTTGGAGGAGCATTTTTATACTGGGTGTCGTGGGTTTATATCTTGGACGAGAAAGTCATGAAGACGCTATATGGAATGCTCTTGTTCTGTGTTGTATGTTCTCCATTTCTCTATCTAATTGTCATGGGAAGTGTTACTCTCAATTCATCCTCATCTAGTCCTATTGCCATTGCAAACACAGTAGTCATCCTATTCCTTATTTGTTACATCGTACTACACGAGATTAAGTTTTATGAAAAGCAAGATGTCGATTATACTATCAAATTAGATATGGGAGATAAGAAGAAGTTCTATTTAAGATGTATTTGTTTATTCCTTTTTTGGTCGAGTGTTTTGTTATTCCAATTCTTGTTCTTAATGCCTTATGTATATTTATTTGAATTCATGGAAATGGATGAAGAGACACCAGGGGAAATCTCTTATAACTTATTACTCATGTCTGCATTTAGTTTACTGGGGATATTCATTGGTGCAGTGACTTGTTGGATTGAAGAATTCAGGAAAATTGGTCACATGATCACTAGTATGGCTCTGGTAGTCATCTATGTCATGTTGTATCAAAATCCAAATGGAATGTACCAGATGTTTAGCATTGTGTTTGGGGTATTTTCAGGATGGAATATCGCTATTATCTTTGCTTCTGCTGGGAGATATATGCATCCAATTATCACCATGATGTTAATTTCAGTTGCGTTTATCCCTAGTCCATTCTCCTTGGATGATCTATTCTATAGAAAATGTGTTGACGTGGAATCCCAGTTGTGTTTCTTGATGTATCTCGAAGTCTTTGCCTCGGTCCATTTTTTTGTAACTTGGATCTATTGTATCATTGACTTTCTTGTATTACCCCAGGGAGAAGCCTATTTTCCAGGCTACAAAGAGAGATCAGTTCCATCATGTATCACTAAATGGAGAAATATGAAAAGCGACGCGAGAGTACAATCAGATTAATTTTTATAACATTACTCTTCTAATAAACTCTTGTTTCATTGACAATGCATAATCTTCGGGGTTATCCTCTTTCCATTTATTATATCTTCTTCTGAATGCCGATCTACCATCACTTCGTTTTTTAATTGGTTTGGGCACCTTTAATTTCATATTGACAAACTCCCTAACACCCTCTACTGTATCAAATGTACAGTGCTTGGTTCTTTCGTCTGACTGAATCCCTTTGATCATCGCCTCGTAATGGGCAACAGCTTTGACATCACGCTCGACTAATGATTGCCACCATAACAAATCAGCATCCTCTTTGTTTTCTTTTTTCCAATTATACAGCAGAATAGCAAAATCACCCTCATCACCATGATTATATTGAGGCGGAGGAACAATGGGTTTTAATGCTAAAAACTCAATGATATTCTCTGGAGTATCAAGGGTGAAGTGGCTTGTTCTTGGATTTCCCTTCATCGGCTCTACGAGATACTCCTTACTCCTGAACATTTCCAATATTTGTGATTTGTTCCTCCTCTGTTCATTGATCGCCGAACAATGATATAAAGTGGGAAATACACAGCCATTCTGAATTTTCTATTCTCCACTGTCTTTTCTTATTTCTAGGGGGAGACGAGTACACACTTTTTTACTTAACCATCCACTGTGGAACTATGGATCAACTATGGTTCATCTATCGACAAGTGATGGTTAAATAAAAAAGTGTGTGCTCATCTCCCTCTCGAAATCCAATGGAAATAAAAAAACAATGAAAATCAGAATGGCCGTGTATTCCTCACTTTATATCATTGATCACCGATAGTCAGACGAGTGATGTTTCATTATCATATTACAATGAAACTATAGTGGTTTGATAGTGGTTCAGTTTGGACCACTATATGTTCCATCCTCGGCGATCAATGATATAAAGTGGGGAATACACGGCCATTCTGATTTTCATTGTTTTTTTAATTCCCTTGGATTTTTTAGGGGGAGAGGGTACACACTTTTTTACTTAACCAGTGGTCGCCGATAGATGAATGGTTGATGATTGAGGTATCAGAAGTGACGATACAGTGAAAAATTTTGAATACGATCGATATTCAAGATGCTTCACAAAAATGTTTTCAGTGACATTCCTTAAACGAATTTCATTGGATGGTTATATGGCCATGGTTAATAGATCACAGTTGTTGGTTATTTGCAATGAGAAAGATATCATTTTAGAGGGGAAGAAAGAATACAAAGCATACGTCACCAGAGAAAGCCCCCATCCTCGAGTATACTTTATCGGAAATCAAGCTCCATTGATACCCGGATGTGATCCTTCCCAATATCGCGGATTGTTGAGAGTTTCGGATTGGAGTGGTTTGATCATGAAATTTGGTGGAGTTGATCCTTTACAATTTCGAGTTATTGCATCACAAGAAAAGGAATTATACCACTGTGCTCTTGCTCTTCAATGGTTATTACAAAGGGTAAAGAGGACCAAAGCTATTTGGATCAATTCGACCATGTGCACTTTTGCTAAAGGATCCATGATCCATAATGCCTTTGTGAGATTACTCAGAGAGAAGGTTGTTCTTTTCGAGGAATCAAAGGGTATTGCTTTTGCCTGGATGGTTGAAAAGGAGAAGGAATTCATTGAAAAATACAAAGGGGTCACTTGTTTTCATTCCCCAGGATTACCATTGATGAATACCGATTGCAAACCTCCTTTTTTTGGGGATAAACATCTTCCTGTGGATAATCATTTGGATGGCAAATATCTACCTTTGAGTATGATCAGTGATCTTGTGTGGTGTGATGTACACGCTATGCCACCACCCAGAGAAATTATCCCATCCCCCAAAGTTAGAACCAAGGTTGTCTTCTCTGATCAAGGCTATAAACATTACGACGAACCTTCTAGTCATACTTGTTTATGGACAGGTAAGACATCTCATTTCAAGACTGGTGAAGTGGTATTGGTCAAGGAATGTGGAGAACCAGGTTGTTATTCTGTTGAGCAAAGTTGGAGAACGGGGAAAGTATATGTACCCAAGGAGGAAGTATGGAAGAGTGTCACCATTTTTTCTTCTTTCAAGTGGGACAAGGTCATGTATTTGGATAGAAATCTAAATGCTGATGTATTCATTGGCGTAGTCACACCTAAGACACCATTGGAATACATTTATCTATTACAATCCAAATTCTCGAGAGTTGGTATTATTATTCCTAATTAAAATCACAAATGATTACTTTGTCACACCAATTTTTGACTAGGTGTCACATTGATCAAATAAGGGATTTTTACTCTGTTCAATTATTAGATATTGTATTTGAATCACAGAGGGTGGGAGAAGAGTTTGTATCCAATTTAACACATGTCACCAAATTGACTATCAGTGATTGCTTTTTTATTACTGATATATGGAAAAACATGTCTCTTCATAGTTTGACATCTGTTGCTATAATGAATTGTGCAATTGATAATCATGGTGCCAGAGCATTATCCGGACTTTTGAATTTGCGGTATATGACTTTACAAGCAAACAACCTTACTCCATACAATCTGATTATCATATTGAAAGGAAGTAGATTTAAAATGTTATGTGTCAATTCTAATCCTGTTGCATTTACTAATGATACTTGTTATATGATTGGGAAATGGTTAGGCGAAAATGAAGATATGATTCAATCAATATATCTGAATGGAAATAATATGAATCATGAAATGTTAACAGAGATGATCGGGGAAGTAAAGGTCAATAGTTTGGTTAATTTCACCAGTGAAATGAATAGGTTTGAAAGTTCAGCCGTCGGGATGATCAGAAGGGCATTCCCAAATTTGAAGGGACTAGATCTAGAGAATTGCGGATTGAATAATGATGCCGTCAGGGAACTGTTGGAAACACCATCCGAACTGATTCATGTTACCTTTGAGAATAATGTGATGATGGATGAAGTTGCAGCGGATTATGTATTATCGCATATCAATATAGAGTGCAAATTACAAACATTCACTCTTCCTATGATTCCAATATGGAAGGAGGCGGAATTATACAGGAAGTTATATAATCTGAATTCACATGATAGGAGGAATGTACATGTGTTGTGCTCCGTTTATACTAGAGTTGGACGGAAATCATCATTGAGGAAATTACCAATCGATATGTTTTACTTATTAGCGGAAATGTATCTCAGTGGCAGCAATATACATCTCTTTAATTGATATTTTCTTTAACCGCCCCATTCTCCAATAAATATTCTACAATCTCTCGATTCCCAATTCTAGTAGCATGCATCAATGGAGTCTTCATGTCATTATCTTGTGCATCCAGTAAAGCTCCTTTGGCCACTAAAACACTAACAAGAGACAGAGATGATATATCACATGCCATATGTAACGCAGTATTCCCTTCTATGTTGCATTGATTGATATACACTCCATATGCAATCAAGATGAAGGCTATATCTTTATACCCACCGATTATGGCTAACATCAATGCATTATTCCCTAGGGGTGTTAATAAATTAGGATCAGCACCATATAATAACAAATAGAGGAGAGCCTTTTTATTACCATACCTAGCAGCTGTTTGTAGTGGTGTAAATCCTCTATCATCGCGACAATTTAGTATATCCCCTTTGAATTCACAGAGAATTTGCATGGAGTCAATTTGGCAAGCTAGAAATAATTGCAATTCACGATCCTTCCTCTTTGCCTTGGCACTTTTATTTTTTGTCTTGGCACTCTTCCTCTTTATATAAGGATATAACACAAAGTACGACCATTGGAGAATGATGACAAGTATTAAAATTAATCCAACCCAATCTCTCGGTTTTTTAGACATTTGTGATCTTTCTTCTTCTCCTGATAGCATCCATGTAACGAAAATCCCATACCTTTGACACCATCATATTAATGTAACACTTGATAACATTTACTGATTGTGTTTTCCACCAAGTGATTGTTGCCTCCTCTTCTGTCATTCCCATAGTCATCGCCATGAATTGAATATGAGGCCACATATACCATACACAAACCACAACACATGGTATCATCGATAGTAATAACTTCTCAGGGAGAAGGACACATATAATCATCAATAAATTCACAGTGATTTGACGCCAATTTATATTCATTCTTATATCAAACACCTCCTCTATATATCCTAATACAGCGAGAACGACGACAAGGAGAAAAACAACGTTATTGATATGCATATATTTGTGAGTAACGCAATAAGAACAACGTTGAAGAACACAAGGACAGCACTACCGATGAACATATATATTTGTGATTATTTTAGTAACAAGGCTGTCATGGTAACTATTCCTGGCACAATCACCAAAATACACAAGATTGCGATCGTGAAATTGGACCAATAACACCATCTTTCTTCATTTGGCATTGGGTTATGATTATGCATTATTTGTATATTGAAAATTTTGTTATTTATGCCAGTTTGTGAATTTCACAATGTTGCAAGAAGTTATCCGAATCGTCTCCCTGAGTTGTTCATTGTTCAAGTGCTGTCATAAAATCCCAGAGACAGCCAATACAGATGGTTTGGATGAGAAAGACTGGGAAATGATGGACGAGGCGCCGAAGGACGATACAATTGTTATCTGATCACAAATGTACGAGGATATAGTTGGGAGTCTCTTAGTGCATACCATAACTATGTATATATTTTTATTAACCATATTTATCATTGTGTGCGCCATAGTTCTTTCATTTAAACGTTATTTCATCAATGCTGGGCTAGTATTGGATGATGGGCTATATGACGCAGATTGGGATGTGCCAATGGACGAACTTGATAAAGCAGGGGAGAAAGATAATGGAGATTAATCACAAATGAACGGAGAAAATATTTTAGTCGATTTAATTATATACCCATTTGTTTTCGTGATAATCGCCACCATACCACTCGCGATCACCTTGTGTTACAGACCCATACAAAAGGCGAGATTTGGCGTATGCCCTTATGTGGAAGTAGGTGACGAGAACGGCGAGTTTGAAAGGTCAAGTAGGAGCGGAAGCAAATTTCCCAAATACATGAGTGAACACGATATGATTAAGAGTCTCGAAGAGATGTATAAGAGAATTCCAATTTGCGATCATCATTTTTTATATATCAGTGACTGTGAAATTAGGATAGGAGTGATTGGGTTACTCTCAAAGAGAGGATTAAACGGGATAACCTTCATCAACATGACCAATATCAGAATAAGTAAGGAATGCCTCAAGATGCTCTTGGATCTTATCTTAAATTTCGATATCATGAAAGTGGAGTTTTGTCATATCCCAGCCATAAACTTGTTCCCGGGTGAAATAAAGGCGATCATCCAGAGGACAAGGTCGATCGTGTTCAACAAATGTGAAATGAAATTGTCTCTATTTTGCGAGGGGGAATGTTATCCCAGTGTTGACTCGTTGTTTATCACTGAAATGCACCCGGTAGAGAATTTTCCTCCTCATATGAACCAAGTGTTTCCGAATTTGAGGAGTATGTGTTTGGAAGGGCTGGGACTGAGAGATATCGATGGATTCAGTCATCTTCATTCCTTGGCGATAAACAATAACAAACAGATGGATCTCGTCTTTTGGGTTAAATTTCTACAGCGGTACATGGAATTCCCTGCTCTCCGGAGAATATGGTTCCCCATGGTACCATTCACAGAGGAGTTAATGCAGATCTATTGTCAATTCTTGTCGCATGATTTCAAGACCATGATATATCTATGGGTGCAATGGGACGGCCTTCCGAAAGATCTCATCAGACAACTTGGCCTGTATGTTGTTAACTGTATCACAACCAATTGATTTAGACTTAAAATAACACAAATGGAAATAATATATTCAATTTCGCTGAGATATGATACTAGTGAGGAGGAAATGATTATCAGAATTAAAGAGATGCATACCAGACTTGAAAATTCAGAATGGACCACCTTGTGCTTATACCGATGTTCTCTTCGAGATGAAGATACGTTTAAATTGTTCATCGATGGGGGACTTCGTGGCGTGACTATCTTGAGATTGTACACTGTAGATATCAGTCTCGAGAATTTTAAAACACTCCTGGAGGCTATCTTAGATTCAGGGGTGGAGGAACTGGATTTTATCTGTATGCCCGAGATAAATCTGTTTCCCGGCGAAATGAAGGCAATCTTGAAACAACTCAGGAAAGTGATGATATTAAACTGCGATTTTCTTCTCACTGTTATTATCGATGGTGAGTGTTATCCAAGGATGGACGATTTGTCTATTTTTGAAAATCATCCAGTCGAAACATTCCCTCTCCATATGAATAGGGCATTCCCGAGTCTGAGGCGTATACATCTTAAAGGTTTGGGGCTGACGGATATCAAAGGCTTCACGAAACTTGAGGAGATGAAATTATGGAACAATCCAATGTTGGACAATAGATTTTGGACAAGGTTTCTACAGCGGTACATGGAATTTCCTTCTATCCGGAGATTCAGGTATGGCATGTTCAAATCGTCAAATGAATTGCGTGCTGTGTATGACCAATTCTTATCTCAAAATTTCAAGAACATTGTCTACTTATGGGAATACTGGGATGGCCTTCCGAAAGATCTCATTAGACAACTTGGTCTGTATATTGTCGCTTCCATTGCAACCAATTAATTTCTCACAAATTCAAATGAACAACCAAGAATGGGAAAATATTATTGATATCGAAATCATTGAAAGCGACACAGAGAGTGAGGATGATGGTGTATGGCTGGATTACCGATTTTGGGAATCACAGATACTTGGATCAGCGCCTAATTTGTCTAGTTATTGCGTCATCGAAAATGACAAGTTGATCAATTTCAAAAGTGATGACTCTGGAAGGTTTTTTGGATTTTCTGAAGTGATCACAACGGATCTAGATATTAGCTCAATCCAAATTCGAGAAGCGAAAAGTGTTTTGCTGAGTATGATGGAGGATGCATATTGTCTTGGAATGTCAGCTGATTTCATGGATTTGGGAAACAACAAGACATGGTTTATCAGTGTTCTCCAGAGTAACTCGTGGAATATGAAGGTGCTGTCTCTATATGATTGCGACTTGGATCCATCCTTTTTTAACGAGATGAGCAGAAGTGATATATGTATCCCATCTCTGCAATTATTGAATATATGCTCTAATTCATTAGGTGATGGTGAATACGCCAAGAAATGGGATGTGATGTTTCCGAATATGCATTCTCTACGGGTAGATCACACAGGGTCAGACAATAGTTTCTTTGTTTCTATCAGTGACTTGAAATTGAGAAGCCTGTCCATTAGTTCATACCATGAAACCAGTATCTTTATACACTATATCAAGGAGAATTTAGGTGCTTTCAGATATCTTGAGAGATGTAACTATATGCTACCACCTGGTGACAAAAGTGATAGGTTCTTGAAATTATTCTTGTCAAAGCAAGTGAAATGTGTGCTGGCCATGTTAAGTGCGAGAATGATCCCAAGACTAGGGGGCAAGTGTGCTTTGAGAAAGTTGCCTGTGGAATTGTTCATGAGCAATATTCGCATGTTTGTGCAGATTAAAGATGAGCACGAAGAAGAAGAAGACTATTAATTTATCTTTTTCCATGTTACTTTACACCCGGTCCAATTATTTTCCTCACTGAAGATATAATAGGGATGATTCAGGGCGAATCTATTGACAGCACGTGTTTTTCCAGATCGTCTCGGGGCAACGAGATCACAATATGAGGTTCTTGGTGGATCAATATCTTCATGGAAGGCAAGGTTCATTGTTTCCATCATCTTATCCATTTGATGATTTTTATTTATAAAATGTGACTACAACTCAAACATCTCTGACAACAGCATTAAAATATCCTTTGGCATTATATTTTCATAGAGGAGATGCATGATGATATAATGAGGTCGAATCTTCATGGTAATCGGGTTATTCCAGTCTATATCTCTCATAGATGCACCATGGAGTAACAGACTTGATAAACAATCGAAACGGTGTATCAAGGCATTTACCAATACAGAGTGTCCATGATTATTAGACATATTGATATCAGTCTCTATGACATGTGGTCTATAATATCTGCTCCTCATAGCCATATGAAGACAGGTGTCTTTGGCTACTATTTCACTGGTTTTGGTATGATCGACCTTTTCCATCAAGATATTCACCAATTCATCCGTATTAGCGTAGAATATACACGTGCTTCTACTACTATCTCTTTGATTTGGATTTGCTCCATTCATCAAGAGTACCTTTACTATAAATGGATGGTTATTGCCAACTGCATAATGCAACGGGGTTAACAAAAATTTATCACAGGGGGTATTAACGTTAGCACCATGAAATATCAACAGAGATACCATTTCCAAATAACCAGCACGACAAGCCGTATGTAAGAGATCATCACCGTTTGCACTCCATCCTTGTTCAATGAGTGTCATGGCTTTATTAATGTCATTGGCAGAGACCGCTCTCACTAACTCGTTTTTGAACATTTGTGATTTATCAATACAAAAAACCCTTCAACTCTCACCAGATATCATAGGGCAACTCCCGATACATCAACATATACACATTGAAATTGCTGAGCAATATTTTATTCCTCTTGAATTCAGTTGGTGGAATCGTTCTCACATTATCTGAGGCACTATATGAATTCAGAACTGACCATCCATTGATATTAGCATGGTTAATATCAGCTCCTGCTTTGACTAACAACCTAGTGCACTCACAATAATTCTCCAGTGGTGGTCGTATTACAAGATTTTTCACTCCTATCGGTGGTCCTATGTTCCAACTCCATGTATATTCCACATCTTCATAACCAGTCTCGAGGAAAAATCAAACATACCAACAATATTAAGGTCAGCATTTTCGGAGATCAGCATAGAAACTATCTCGGGGAATCCGTGTGTGCAAGCGAGATATAATGGAGTTTCGTTGAAATGGGACAAGGCGTTGATATTCTCGACTCCAGCATCTAATAAAGCTCTGACAATGGAGACGAAACCGGATAAACAAGCAGTATGCAATGGGGCGAATCCACGGTAATCAGATTCATCTATATTACATCCTCCTTTGATCAAATCCAATGCTTCGTCAATTGCACCAGTTGCGATAAGATCATGCAGCGACATATTCACAACTTTTTTTAAAATTATGAAAAAAGTGTCAAAGATTCAAAAGAGAGAGAATGCCAGAACCTTCTTCGAAAAATGTCGACCACATGGAGGAGGATCTGAGCGGGGAATGACCTTTTTGGATATGAAATTGGGATCAAATGAAGATGTGATTAATCGACTTCATATCCAATAACAAAAGAAATTTTTAATAATTCCCTAATTTTTTCACATCTAGCATATTCCACTGGGTATTTTAAAAGCATATCCCTGACATCATATCTGGCACCAAATTGAACCAAACATTTTACTACATCCATGTTATCTTTAATACAGGCGTGGAATAATGGGGTTAATCCTTGAACATCTTGGGCCTCGATCAATGCACCCTTTCTAATCAAGTAATTGGCGATTAAGGGATCTCTCAATCTTGATGCTAAGTGAAGAGCAGTGACTCCGAAGTTATTTTGATGTTTGATATCAATTTTACCATACCCAATCAAGAATAAAGCCAAATCCTCGTATCCCATATCAAGAGCTATCATTAATGGTGTATTACCCAAATAAGTAGTAGCAGCATTACAATCTACCCCTCGAGTTAAGAGATAAGTTATTACTTCCGTTTGTTTATAAGTACAAGCAACATGAAATGGGGTACATCCTCTACTATCTCTTATATCGATTTTCTTTGTTTGTCTTAAGTAAGATAAATTTCCATACATACAAGCCATGAAAATATCCTCCGGGTTTTGCTTTTTGAATAAAGTTGAAATTAATCCCATCACAAATGTTTGAAGACAGAGAATATTTTTTGATTTGTTGTCTTTGTGGTTTGTGTTTACTTTTTTTAATTATTATATGGGGGGACAGTATCACTTATAGGCCATTTACTCCTACTATCAGTAGATTATTAGCTGATCATCCCGAATCTATCCAAGTGTTATTCGTAGTGTTTGTAATAGTTATCACGGAGGTCCGAAATGACATGTGTACAAATTATCCAGATAGTTGGGCCAATAAATTATTGAATACTCAAGCTGTCCTATTTGCCCTTGTACCTTTAATTAACGTGGATTATGCTTCAACATTACACAAGGTAGTAGCCATTCTGATAGTCTGTTGTTCTTTCGTTTATGAGGTGTTTAATTTTTATTGGACATTCAAAAAATGGTCAAATCCTATTGACATACTTCATCTTCTTTGTATTATCGCATTGGCAGCAGAAAGCATCACATTTGTGGTATTATGCTACTTTATGACAGAAACGAATTCCTATATAGCCATATTAGAGTATACCATTTTCATGATGATAATCACTCTACCTATATTTGATTTTAAAAGGAGTAAAAGGACATCATTGGAAGTAAATAATTATGATGATAAAATATAATCCTTTCTTCTCCTATTTAAATCTTCTATATTAACATGGAGTCTGTACTTGATAGAAATACAAAATAATCTTTCTTTTTCATTCCATCTTCTTAAATCACACCCAAAGGCAGACGCGAAGGATAAATTACAGATCGGATCATCCATCAACATTTTCATGGACAGGGAGAGGCAAACGGGGAACCATCTTCCAAATTCAGTGAATTTATCCACTCTTCTACTCATCAATTCAACAGCATAGTATAAGAAGATCATCATAAAATCTTCATCATCACCAATAACGAACAATGGGTCGATGCTAATGAAAAGGTTATTAAGAAAGTCGACAATCGTTGTGGTTGGATGTAGAGGGAAATGGGTTGTTACAATGCAATTCATTATATCAATATTTTTCATGGATTTGTGAGACCACAAAAATGAAGAAACATGAAGCTTTGGAAAAAGTGCAAAAAGGACACGGAGAGTATATTTTCGCATATCAACAAAATAGTGTATGCACCAAGTATTATGTGATGACCATTGAACAAATTATCGATGCGGTGAAATCCAAACCTCATCAAGCAAAATGGCATGAATTAATTTTCTTTGATAGACCATGCAAACTCTACGTCGATTGTGAAAAGAATATCTACACCAAGGCGGAATATGATGAATACTGCAACCCCGAGTTTATCCATAATTATGTCCGCCACATGGAAACAAAGCTGAACATCAACGCCCCGAGAGTTATCCTCACTGCGTGTCGTGCAAAGAAGTTCTCCATTCATGTGATTTGGAATGTTTGGTTGTCTTCCCCTCCTGCCGCCTTGTTCCTTTTGCATGATTTGATCGAGGAGAAATACATGGGAATTACATTGGATCCCCAAGTATATCCTGGACGATTATCCAAAACTTTTCGAATGGCATACAATTTGAAATACGATGCCCAAAACTCTTATCTTTATCCACTTGATGCTCCCACTAGATTATTTGACGATGAAATTTTCAAAAATTCTATTGTATCCGTGAAATCAGACGACGGACCACAGAATTTTATCAATGTGACTCTTCCTCCTCTCCAAGTTTTGCCCAATATCAATATCAAGGGGAGCAAAACAAACATCTTTGGACACAAGAATCAAGACGAGAGAAGTATTCAATTATTGGTGGAATATTTCCAAACCTTTAATCCTGCTTCTATTCCTTCTGGCGTTCAATTATATGATGATGGGAAGATCTCCTTTGAAATGAATGTGTTTTGTGAATCATTACAGGGATGGCACAAGAGCAACAATCATTACATCAATATTTACCCAGATGGAAGTATTACAAAGACTTGTACTGATCACGAATGCAGCAGAAAGCCATTCACGTTTGGATTCCGAATTCATCAACTCTTCTATTGAGATAATAATCATATATCCACCCTATGGAAATTTACAACTCTCTCACCACCATGACACACATGAGTGGTATCTACCACCTTCACAACTTCACTCAATCTGTAGATACTTATATCACTCATCAAGCTGTGGCCATTGAATTTCCTTTATTTCCAAATGGAACTTACTACTCCATTTCTAATTTTATGACCCCGACCAAGAACATGTGTTTATCAGGGGAGATGGACGAGGATGAGAAAGTGTTGATAGCCGCTTATGACCCAAGAGAGCCAATGACCATGAGATGCGATATCGGATCCTCTATACTTTTGTTGTTCTTTCGATTACCATTGACTCAATATGATATTCTTTGTCTTTGCCGTGAAGATAATAAATGGTTCTATGAGAGTTATTATACCCCATTTTATATTTATCTAAAGTGTATTTAATTCATTGATAATCTTCTTAATCTCCTCCTTGATGTTATTATATCCCAGGTCAATTTCTCTTTCCATTATGACTGTTGTCTTTTTATTATAATTCAATATCAATGATTGCAAACCGAAGGGATGTAATTTAGCTTGTATTACTTTAATATAACTCATATACATATCGGACATGAGAAGGATCTCATCCATATACCATTTTAAGTGTAGTTCCATTGCATCTATATTTAAATTTTCAATCCTTTTTCTCAGATGGACATATGTATTCCAATTGGTCGTTTTATAACCAGCAATTCTTTTCAATGTGGAGAGAAGGATATTCAAAGCGTCTTCCTTTGCCAAGGTAAATTCCCCCTTTGATGTTTTGTATGATGATAAAATTTTGTTATGGTAATCAATTAATTTATCATAGGATTCCACTATTAATCGATAACATTCAACACTATTACGATCAGTCGGGATGTGTAGTTTTGGAAGCAATTTCAATCTCTTGAATATTTGTGACTCACAATTTAATGAATTATCTAACCTCGACATTCTTTTTTGTGTTTGGGATGGGACTTGGGACATTGTTCTGGGTGACCCTTTTTTTATATACTCCATCATTTTTAGTATCTTGTCCTTCTATCCACGGGAGAATTTGTAATGGTCAAGGGAGTTGTGGATTTGGTGGCTTTTGCCAATGCAATGGTCCATTCTCTGGTACAGTGTGCCAAAATACTCAATGTCCTGGGTATAATCAATTGGCTGGAACGGTATGCATGAATGATGGAATATGTTCTCCATTTATGACAAGAGATGACATCCCATGGCAATGTCAAGAAACCCAACCTGATTGGGACAATGATTTTCTCCGTGTTGGTCCTGGGTGGAGTGATCCTGGTTGTCTTGAATGGGTTCAACAAATGGAGGCTATATGGACAGCATATCCATTACAAAGTACCAATATGTCAGGATTACCAGTTTGTATATGCAATCCGCCCTATGGAGGATTAAGTTGTGAGACCAATTTATGTCCTCAGAATATCGATTATCAAATATGCAGCAATGCTGGTAATCCAAAAGTTGGATATACCGTGAATAGCACATCTTTAATGATAGGAGATGGTTGTCAATGTGACAATATTGTTAATTTGGATGGTGTTGGTTATTGTGGGTTATTGGAAACCGATAATAACAACGAGACTATCTTCAATCCGTTTGCAGCTAGTTACACTTGTTTTTGTGATCCGAAATATTATGGTGTCGCTTGTGAGTATGGGGTTTGTCCTTCTGCCTCGGTCAGTGGAGCTATATGCAGCAACAGGGGACATCCTGAGTTCGGATTTGGTTATGAGGCTAATGGCACCAACTCCTCTTGTACTCCTGTGTGTGCTCCCCAAGCCTCCTTGTGTGATGATTATCAATGCCAACCGAGTTGCCCAGTTCAACCTTTAGTATGTCCAGAGGATACTCCATATCGTTGCCCAAATACTGACTGTGTTTCTGGTACTACTACTCATTGTGATAGATATGGTTACGTGTATGGTGTCTTGGATAGATGGAATATGACAAGAGAATTGGTAGTGGAAGAGACTGCGACTGTTAATCTTACTTCACCCCTTTTTCAGATGATTGGTACTGGAAGGGTGACTATAAATTACCATTATGAAGAGGAGACAATGGACCAGGATTTATGGGGATATGTTCCAAACGATTTATGGAATCCATATCAAATTAAATTAAACGGAACTTACACCTTGAGTTACCAAAAAGGGACATGGTACATCGCTCCGGCCATCCAAGATACTCCATTTCAATTCTTGGGGGTAGTGGCTGATCTCGGAACTGTTTTAGCTACTGCTTCGCCCTTTGGGGATTGGTTCATCATCACGGATTCATCACAGGCATATCAATCTAGCACTGGTCTATGGATAACTTTGGCCCAATGTTATGGATTTCTCTATTTATGTGCATTCGAATGGGACACTCAATTATCTCTTACCAGTCCCACTGTCCTCCCTTTGACCCAATATAATATCACAAGGTTATCCTCTCGTGCCTCTGTCTATCCGAGATTAAATGGTATATGGCAGGATCTTTCTCAAGGAGATATATATGTGACCGATAACTCATCTATTTTAACCATCCATGGGAACACCACTATTCAATATGTCTTGGTGGAGGATCTACTGGTTCCTTGCATTTGCCAAGCTGTAGGAGTCCAAAATCAAACCGATCAGAATTTATTATGGTGGAATCAGGGGCATAGATTGTTTACCTCAACACTAGGTGCATTTGGTCTTGGTATATATGCCACTCCTTATGGTGATGCTAGATTTTACAGAGGGATAGTATTGGGGGATAGACAATTAGATGGAATGGAAATGATGTACGATATCAAATTATTAAAGCAATACGAATTTGAATCAGGACTGCCAGTGTGTGATGTAGCGAGATGTTCTGATGGGAGTTGTACTTTGACAGGGTTACAGAGATTCACCAACACGACTGAATGGTGTCAATGTCAGTGGAATAGTATTGGTCTCTCTTGTTCCTGTGTTGATGTCATGAACGAGACTACCACCTGTGAGGATTGTTTCGGGGACAGCGTTTTAGATCAGGAATGTTATTGGTCAAGCATGACGCCTATATTTTATTACCAGAACGGCACCCAGCAATTTCACAGCAACACATCCTTCCTATTGGCCGTCCAAGTGTCTGATTTTCACGACTTGAGTCAGAATGGCATGCTAATAGATTCCATCACTGAAATACCCTTGGGGTGGATCATACTTGATATTTATCATTTCATAGGGTCGGTTTGGGATATCAATGCCACTAGCATTATTCAAACCGTGTGGTCTCCTGGTGGAACTGTTCCTTTATACCCATTGCCCTCTCCTCGTTGGTCATTATATCTTGAAAATGACTGGGATGTGACTTTTCCTATTCTATTGGACACCCATCCCTCTTTATTGACATTGACCCTCCCCAGGCCATATGATTTAGTTGCTTTATTTATTGTTATCGAAAGACCAGTCTCCCTTATGACTTTACCAATTCAAGTTCAATTATACGGCGATGATACCTATCTCGTCCCTTTCACTCTGAACAAACAAGTTACCACTCAAGTCCTCACTTGGAGTATCATGGATTGGTTTTCCTCTTTAACTATATATTCGCCTTTTCCCATCATAGTCCACAGGTTTGTCCCCTTGGTGACTCAAAATTGCAGTTATGGAATATTACAAGGGGTCCCTTCTCATCTGCCCTGTAGTTGCAATGATACTTGTCTGTTGGAAGGGATACCGGTGTGGAATGATGGAATATGTCAAGAGAATTTTACTTACAAGGGGTTGAGGCCAATACCAGGAGTTACCGCTTGCTTTGATTACACCGATTGCACTGATTGTCACGGACATGGGGCACTTTGCACTTTACCTCTTGGAACTTCTGCCCCTATTCGCTCTTTCCTTGATAGTGCAACTTTTTATTTTGATACTACTCTGACACAAAAAACTATCATATTACCTTATAAAACAAATTGCACTGGGGAATGCCCATTTACTACTTGTCTAGATGGCTCTTGTGCTAGTTTTCCATCCTCCTGTCCCAATGATACTCTATTCAATTGTGATGGGAATGGTTGTGTCCGTCCTGACATCTATTCCACCATGTACAAATGTGCTTGTCGTCCTCAATTCTCGGGTTTAGAGTGTCAATTACACTATTGCATCCCTGGTGACCCTCTAACAGGCCTTGTAGATCCTCATTCCTGGTGTACTTGCAATGGGCCTTCTCCTTTGAAAATGCGGCCTCCAGCTTCTTTACTACTCGGCGGTGACGGTCCCTATGGAGATGCAGATATCTTAAGATTAAATAGACCTTATCCAAGGAGTGGTCCAAATGATGTACGATGGGTTGATGTTCAAGCCCATAAAGCTCCCTATGGTGTTCCCTTTCTGAGGATAAACCAGAGGGGGAGTTCTCCATTTTATACCAATTGTCCATACCAGGTGAAGACAAGTTATGGGGTATTTTTAGAATTAGAGGATTGTGTATTAACTAGAGATCCGTATACCTTATTGATCACGGAATGGAGGACAATGGAAGATAATATGACTTATGTATGGATTAATGAGACTCACTATGATGATGCCCCTTATAGATGCTCATATGGTCACTGTGTGGCCAATGCTAGAGATTGTTACAACATGGAACTCCAACAGCCTGTTTGTAATGGCAATGGGAGGTGTACTGTCGATGGCTCTTGTCAGTGTAATTCAGGATGGACCACTTTTATAATCTCCTCTGATTTCAACGGGTTCGCTTATGATATTCATAATCCAACCATCTGGGATAATATAGATGACAACCAGTTTACTACTTCTCAATGCATGGCCATAGATTGTAGTGTGATGAGCTGCACCCCTCCCTTGGCTTGTTATTCTGGTTCTCTCGAGAATAACTTCCAGGACGCCTATGTGTTGTGTAGTGATAAAATGAGCTGTGCAGTGGATAACAATGATTGTCTAGCCGGAGTAACTGAACCGCCCATGATTTGTTCTGGGAATGGGGTCTTGAGACAGATAGAGGGGAGGCCGGAAGAATGGATCTGTATCTGTGCCGAGGAACTGGAAGACGGAAGTTTGGTGTCTAATGGATTTGGTGGCACCATGTGTCAGGATTATCTGTGCCAGGACAACCCCAATACTCTTTATTTTCAAAAAAGGACTTCTCAAAACACCCCCTTCCTTGATATCAACGGGTTGCCACTTTATGGTAAATGGTTTGGTCCTTGTGATTCTCCAGCTGGTCCCTCTCCTGATGATGCTAATGCATGGGTTTTATGCTGTCCTGGTATAGTGCAACTGGAGACATGTCTGAATGTATTATGTACAGTAGGCGGAAGTACTCAATGTATTCCAGTAGACGATTGCACAGGGACAACCAGAACTCCCTTGATCTACCCTTGCAATAATAAAGGGACAGTACTGGGCGATGGAACTTGCGATTGCGACAGAGATGAATCTACAGGTACCGGGTATATATATGACTACTCTGTGTTTTCTTACAATGGGTGCTGGAAAGCCATTCAATGTCCAGTGTCCATCTCTAGCAGCCAATCCGTGTGCAATGCGAAACAGACGTGTGGTAATTTTGATAGTTGGAGCGATTTCCCCTTCGTGCCCTATGTGGAGCAGCAAATCTGGACATTGTTATACAGAGAAGGGAACCCTTTAACCAACAGGAGCATATACGAACGATTATACCAATCCTCCTCTATCATCAATGAAGCATTCGATATTTTAGCTATTCAAATTCAAGGGTATATCGATGCATTGGAAAGTGATATATGTGTTTATCCCCACGACAACGCTAGTAATCCCATAGGTATGCTCCCTTATGATCCATCGTTACTCCATTACAACATGTCCATCAATTATCCTCGTTATCTCAACCCTACTTCGATTTTAGCAAAATATGGATTCTGGTTTGCCCCTGTGACTGATAATTGCCTCTTCGACGGACTATGGGGCGGGGATTACTGTACTGTCAATTTTACCGCATTGTTGGTTGGTTTCTCCACTAATTATTATATCAGTGCTATCCGAATTCACACCTCTCAAACCATAACCACCCCTGTCCAAGTATCATTCATTGATATAAATGCAAAACAGATATGCAACTCTATCAATATCACTACCAGCAGTCTTTGGCATAATGTTATCTGTGTGACTCAATATATAGCCTATGACTTTGCCACTCTATCCGAATACCAAATCCAATGTGGCAACAGCGATGATTATGTCTCTCTATCGTGTCAAGATTGGATCATTCAAACCTGCCCCACAGTAGGCGGCATTCCAAATCCTCCTGGGTCTCTCACTTTATTCACTGGCTGCAATGATGATCTCTGTTGTGTCCCCATCACCGATGCCCATGATCCCGTCAATGAATTTTTTGTGATATTATCCTCCAATATGATCGTCGACGAAATGGCCATATTTGGGTATAACAATTACAGCGTCCAGATTCCTTCAGGGCTGCAAGAGGTGATCTACAAATTGACTTACCAGAAGAACTGCACGGACGAACTCTTATTTGATTCCCTCAACATCAACAACTTTGAATACTTTACTTTGTCCAATGACAAACAATGCGATGATTATGGCGGGGTTGGAGCCACAATAATAGGGGATGACACTTCCGACCCTCAAGACTATGCTCAATCAGTGGGTCAAGCTTGTACTGATCCTACGGGGTGCTTTGTGGCTGCCAGAGACAGAACGGAGATTCACCTACCACCTGATATGACTCATTTCATCAACCCAGTCTGTTCTCTATACGGTTGCTTTAATCAAGTACTGCCAGGATTATATGGAGTATCCGATCCTGGCAATGGTTTACAGTGGACCACTAATTGGAATGGACAACATCTCACTTGGAGCACATTTATACAACAGATATATACTGCTGCAAATCAATTTAGCGACAGCGGTTGTGTGGTTGGAGGATGCAGAGGGGTGACTTTCATGGTATACCAATTTGTACTGAGCAAGATGAACAGTGTGATATCCATGTACACTGTAACTGAATTTAATGGGGGAGGAGAGTGTAGTACAAGTGGCCCTGTTTATACTTTCCCATTACCAAATGCCGGGATAGAAGTCTGTTTATGCAGTCTATATTATGGTTACTCTTATGCGAACTTCTTCTTAGCTCTCTCTGGTCCTGCTATTAATTTACCTCCACCTTCCAATCTCGCTTTTCCAACTTACACCGCACCTACTTCTGCTCCCATATCTGTAAATTACTGGGCAACTAATAACTCCATGTGTACCCTCATTGTCTATCGCGGAGCATTGTGTGGTAACTGGGTAGTCACTGGTTCATCCGATTTTGGGGCATTCAGAACCTATTCTATCAGTGCTATATATGCCTCAGGGGAGATCAATTTATTCAAATCCGGGGATCTATTTAATCAATGTGTCGACGGAGGGACTGTTTGCACTGGATATGGTCAACCACTGATATCAAATGTAGGGAGTTTAGCTGCTTATGGCGAATGCGATTTTATTGTCAGTGGCACATCTTTCACTAGGCAATACAACTACACCATAACTGTCACTGAACAACTTAAAGTTTCCCCATTTTATATCACCAATGAAATGCTACTGGTGGATTCAGTTAATAGCAGACTACATTCTAGACCATCCGCTTTCTATTATCCTGCAGGTTGTCTTCCTGAATTAGGTACAACTGATGAAGCCCCTGGAGATAGTACTGATTGCCCAAGTTGTTTCGGTACCATATTTGATTACCATAGTATCTATGCTGTCTACCCTCTGAGTCTTATCAAGGCAAGTCAATATAATATCACATTTGAATCCGATGTCTCCAATGTTTTCACAGGGACCGATGGATTCAATATGGGATGGACTCAATATCCTTATATGTGTGTAGTAGTGTCTGTCATCAAGATTGCAGAGTCTAATTATGGTCAGATCACCAATACCAATGTTGTCCTAATTGATAATGAGCCAGTGGTAGTATCATGTTCTGGTTATTCTTGTCTTATTTTTGATGACTACTCTCTTCCATTTGTCAGATGCAATGGTGTCCAGACATCGAGAACTGTTATGATATGTCCTTCGTGTTATGTCAGCAGGACTCCCGGGCTGTTTAGTTTTAATCCCCAATTCTATTACACGGACGGGACATTCGCCGACGAAATAGACGAAATGAACCAAACTCATCCTTACCTGAGCAATCCTGGTCCCAGTAGTTTATTCAGCAATTGGGTCGTCAGTAATACCATTCAAGGCCAATATACCCCAATGACCTCTCTCCTCATCTATCAACCAAGGGTTCACTCAAGATTGACCGCTAATCTCACCGGACCTCAGTATAACAGCAGATGGTTCTCTGATGTGTGTGTTATCGTGGTTCCCATAGCACAACATAAACAAGTGACATATCAATTCAGATCCGCCTTGTGCCAATTGCCCCATTCAAACCTGTGTATCTATGACTTATATAAATATGAATCTCAAGCAGGAACTCTATGTGATGTGTGTGGCGACTTAGCAAGAACTTCCCCTGTTTGTCCCGGTTGCACCGCGTTTTCCCAATTCCCTTTGGCTTCTGCTAGAAATTATCCATTTGGCCACGAAGTTTTAAACGCCTATCTTTCCGGTTCATATCAAGATCTAGTCCCGAGCAACGAGTATTGGGATTTCATGGCCACTCTCTATACCAACATCTCCATCATCATGGCCTTCCCTGAAGCGAGAGAATTCCTATACAACTCATGGAGCACAAGACCTGGACAGACTTCACCTGGATTACAATCCGATCCCAATGCTTGGGTAGATATGAACATCCAACTATGGTTCCCTTATGATTGTGGTCCGATTCAAAATCCAATTACCAAGGTTACCACTAGAAGATGTGCCCAATCCATTGATTATTGTATTCCACCGACTCCACCTTCTCAATTAATGGATACTAATAACATGCCATTGATACTACACCAAAACCTTTCTATCAACTGTGGTATATTCATCGATCCATCCTCCTTTGTGAAATACGACGCATTTGGGTTCCCTCAGCCATCTACTTCCAGTTTTACTTTTTTCGGGGATGGGGTGTTACTTGTTAATCAACCTAATGGCACTTGGAGAAACACAGGGAAGAGCACCGATGCAACTCTACAAGAAGTGTTTACAGTATCTGGCAGTGTCACCTCTTCCTCTACTCAAGGACAATTTCGTTTATATATCAGCAATCTATCTCCATACTACTCTGATCCAACTTTAATACAATATATCTCCCCTTGGTTGAACTTTGGCAACTATATTCTATCCGTTACTCCAAATTCTACCCAATATTTCACCATGGGATGGGAATTTCAATATCTTGTCATAGGGAGCACCATAGAAATCAGCAAGGCATTTGTCATCACCCCTACTACTTTACATTCTTGCTCTACTGGACCAACTATCATCCCTCCATTCGTCGAACTCCCTCTTGCTATGGATTCTCTAGCCCCATTCCATACTTGTCTATATACACCACAGGATGCTGTTCAATATGATGCCCCGGAGGCTGGTGTATGTTATTGTGATCCGAGTTCCCCATTTAATGGTCCCAGTTGCGAATGGCCCTCTACTAACAGTGAAGTATGCAGTGGATACGGGGAGACTGGATTAGGGAATGGCTTGAACAACCAATCTCAATTAACCCCTCTTTTAAGTATGGATGGCCCATTTCAATTCTCCTCTACCAGTTATCAATGTAAATGCTATAACCCTGGACTACTCATTAGAACATTGTTTCGTCCTTCTTCTCAGTATGATTATCTCTTTACTATCAGAAATGACCAACTCCCTGATACTGCAACTTATACTCTAGCCGTCATCCCAAGTGATATCGCCATCCCTACACCTATCAATCAAGTGGTGGATGTATGTGCTTCTAATGGGGCCATTCCAACTTCTTGGCTCATACCCGAAGATATTCAATCCCTCATCTCCTTCCAAGTTGATATTATCCCTACCATGCTTGATTTACAGGTGGAGGAGGATGATTATCTTATTTGGACTTTAATGAATCAAGTATTGTCACCCAATATTACCATTCCAGTCCAAATCAATCAAACCCTAATAGTAGCCGCCAATTGGAACAACCTCGTGTTCAACACCTCCATGATATTCACAGACGGGAGATTTCTCACTTGTGGATCATTGGTGTCGGAGACTTTTGAAATGAACACCCCTCTTTCTGATGTCATGGTGGAGATATATACCAACCAGGCGATAGATCTACCTACTGTTTATGTCGACAATATCGAGTGTCTTTTTAATCCAAGCAGCAATCCATCTGTTTTGCCCGATATCCTCACTTGGGAATGTGAATCTGCTACTCCGTTTTCGTCCTTTTATATTCAACCAGGCGAAGCCGTGGATGGAGTATGTGAAATAAAAGCTTTCGACAGTAGAGACATGGCCAGAGTATTAATTACAATTTACTAATATATAAAATGACATACCATCACCCAAATCATACCAGTTTCCATCCACATATTTAATACAAACAATACCGCTATCAGAAGGGGAAAGGAGGGCTATAAATAAACTCTGACCCATACTACATGTGAATTTAAACGAATCCCCCTCACTGACACTATCTATGACATCCGTGAAATACGTAGTCTCTGTTTCGTATCCCAATTGACAAACGTTATGAGTACCATTCATATTTCCACCATATCCAATTTGCATCCCTGGGAATACCTGGCCCGAAGGGAAATCAAGCGTTACCGCAGTGCCATTTACCAGAATACTGTCTTGACTCACCAAATCCATGTTGATTCCATTACTCGGAGTCGGCTGGTAGGTTGTTGGTGTAGATGGCATTTGAGTGGGTGGATTACTGATTGGAGGGGTAGGTACAGTCGGTGACCCAGTTTCCAAACAATTGACTCCAATAATTATCTGCTGGCCCAACTCCTGGTCATTCCAAATTCCATTGTTGTTCCATAAACATACCTCGGTACTATCCACATAAATATAGGGCGTGATAAACACTGTCCCTCTCGAAGTACAATTGTATCCATAAATGAATCCATTAAACGGGGGAGTGAACAATGGAGTAATCCCTTCGCAGTCTATATTGTTACTCACCCCGATCCACACTGCAGGGAAGAACATGGCAGTAGGAAACCACAGACTAACTCCCCCTCCTGAATAACTCACTGGCCCCTTGATGGTATCAAAATCAACCACATGAAGTGTATTTGGTGGGAAGGTGACTATAGTTGGTTGATAGGATGGCGTCAAGGTTGTTGGGTGGATAGTTGGGGTCAGGGTAGTCGGTTGGAGGGTTGTTGGATGAGTAGTTGGAGTTAAGGTGGTTGGTCTACTGGTAGAGGGTGATTTACTTGGTTTACTGATTGTCGGGGAGGAGGAGGGCCTACTGGCGG
>Ga0302200_10001004_pt1 | contig 27312 bp, 6 predicted proteins | sample II_Bog_N3_1_FD_194585 | JGI IMG/M metagenome (GOLD analysis project Ga0302200, IMG submission 194585) | Peat permafrost microbial communities from Stordalen Mire near Abisko, Sweden - II_Bog_N3_1 | ecosystem: Environmental > Terrestrial > Soil > Wetlands > Peat | place: Sweden: Abisko, Stordalen... | reverse complement strand
CGGGGAAGTCTTCCGCGCCGGGGAGCCGTTTCCCTCGACGGACAACCTTGAGGGCTGGGCTTTGGCCTGGGAGCAGGCGGCGGCAAGCGTGCCCGGGTTTCGCCTTTCCGTGCGCCTGTTGCGGACCGGCATCAACTTTGTCAAAGCAGGCGGAAAAGACCCCGGCATCCTGCTGGACCTGACGTCCCCCGAACGGGCCATTCTGAAACAAGCGCTCGGGCTGGCCGAAACGGAACCCGCGTGAATATGACTCGGTCCGACTTAACAAAGTTATGAGGAGTGAGGGGACGGATTGGACGGATAGTTTGCAGTGACCGTGGCGGACGGCCTGCCGATTTGGAAATCGGCGAGACAGCAGACTTGGAAGTCTGCGGCACCAATAATCCGCCAACAACATCGGGATGCGGCCGGGCGCATCTTGAATCTGCAAGCGTCATTGACGCCGGGGGGAAACCCGATTAAGCTGATTAGGTCGTATGATCGCCGCCATTACCAGCAAATCCACCTCCGCCCCGGCGTTTCGCACGGGGGATGAACGGTTGGTGAAGCTCACCGCCAATGCGGCGTTGAAAGTCACCACGCTGCTCACCAAACAAGGCCGGCCCAACGGCGTGCTGCGGGTGGCCGTGGTCGGCGGCGGCTGCTCGGGGCTGCAATACAAGATGGATTTGCAGGATGGTCCCGCGAACCGCGACATTCTGGTGGAAAGCGCCGGGGTGCGCGTGGTGGTGGATCCCAAGAGCGCGCTTTATGTGACGGGCAGTGAATTGGATTACGTCAACGCGCTGGACGGGGGGTTCAAGGTGAAGAACCCGAATGCGGCCACGAGTTGTTCCTGCGGCGAAAGTTTCACGGCGTGACGGATTATTTCAGTCTGCTCGACGAGCCGCGCCGGCCCCGGATCGAGGCGGACCGGCTCCGGCAAAAGTTTCTCCGGCTGGCGGCCGATTTGCATCCCGACCGGATTCACAATGCCGGCGACGCCGAGAAGGCGGCCGCCAACCGGCATTATGCCAGTTTGAATGCCGCCTATGTCTGCCTGGCGGAACCCAAGACGCGGCTGCTCCATTTGCTCGAATTGGAACGGGGAGCCCGGCCGGCGGAGATTCAAACAATCCCCCCTGCCCTGGCGGGTTTATTCGCTGGCATCGCCAACGTTTGCCGCGAGGTGGATGCCTTCGGCTTGGAACGGGCCAAGGTCACCTCGCCCCTGCTGAAAATCCAGTGGTTCGAGCGCGCCCAGGAATGGATCGGACGTTTGAATTCATGGCGGCAAGAACTTGGTGGCTTGCGCGGGGAACTGGATGCCCGGTTGGAGCATCTGGATCAGGAATGGCTGACCCAAACGGAGGACCGGAAACCGGCGACGCTGGCGAAATTGGAGGAGTTATACCGGTTGTTCGGCTATTTCAACCGCTGGCAAAATCAGTTGCAGGAACGGATCAATTTGCTCACGTGTGAGTAGGCAGGTTGCTCAGCCCGGTTGAAAGGCGATTACGCTCAGGGGCGGGAGCAAAAATTCGGCGGAATGGGGCTGGTTGTGCAGGGGGATGGTTTCAGCGGTAACCCCGCCCATATTCCCCTGGTTGGAGCCGCCATAAACGGCGGCGTCGCTGTTCAAAACTTCGGTCCAGCGACCGGCCCGGGGCAGACCCACGCGGTATTTTTCGCGCGGGACGGGGGTCAGGTTTAAGATGACCGCCAACTGGCGGCGACCGTCGGTGGTCTGGCGGATGAAGGAGAGCACGCTGTTCTCGCGGTCCTGGCAATTGATCCAGTAGAATCCGGCGGGGTCGAAATCCGCCTGCCACAGGGCGGCGGTGGCGGCGTAGAGCCGGTTCAAATCGGCGACAAATTTCTGGAGTCCGGCATGATAGGGGCCGGCCTCGAGCGCGGGCCAATCCAACTGGCCGTTTTCATTCCATTCGGCGGCCTGGCCAATTTCACCGCCCATAAAGAGCAGTTTTTTCCCGGGAAAAAGCCACTGATAGCCGAAGAGGGTCCGCAGGTTGGCAAACTTCTGCCAGGGGTCACCGGGCATCCGCCCCAGCAGGGAGCTTTTGCCGTGCACCACTTCGTCATGCGAGAGGGGCAGCACAAAATTTTCGCTGTGATGGTAGAGCATCGCAAAGGTCAACTCTTGCTGGTGGAATTTGCGGTGGATGGGTTCGCGTTTGAAGTAGCCGAGGGTGTCGTGCATCCAGCCCATGTTCCATTTTAAGGAGAACCCCAGACCGCCAATGCTGGGCGGGCGCGTCACCATGGGCCAGGAGGTGGATTCCTCGGCAATGGTGACGACGCCGGGATGGACGGTGTGGGTGAGGTGATTGAATTTCTTGAGAAATTCAATGGCCTCCAGGTTTTCCCGGCCGCCAAATTGATTGGGGATCCACTGCCCCTCTTTGCGGGAGTAATCGAGGTAGAGCATGGAGGCGACGGCATCCACGCGCAGCCCGTCCAGATGGAAGCGCTCGCACCAGAAGAGGGCGTTGGCGACGAGAAAATTGCACACCTCGAGGCGGCCGAAATTGAAAATGAGCGTGCCCCAATCCTGATGCGCCCCCTTGCGGGGGTCCTCGTGCTCATACAGGGCGGTGCCATCGAAACGGGCGAGCGCCCAGGTGTCGCGCGGGAAGTGGGCGGGCACCCAGTCTATGATGACGCCGATGCCGGCCTCGTGGAGGGCGTTGACCAAAAATTGAAAATCGTCGGGGGTGCCGTAGCGGCTGGTGGGGGCGTAAAAGCCGGTGACTTGGTAGCCCCAGGACGGAAAGTAGGCGTGTTCGGCCACGGGCATGAATTCCACATGGGTGAAGCCGAGGCGCCGGACATATTCCACCAGGGGGGCGGCCAGCTCGCGATAGCTCCAGGATTCGGACGGGGATTTTTTTTGCCACGAGCCGGGGTGGACTTCGTAGATGCTCATGGCGGTACGCAGGGGATCAAATTCCCGGCGGCGTTTCAGCCAGGCCTCGTCGGTCCAGGCGAATTTTTGGTTGTCCCAGACGATGGCGGCGTTCTTGGGGGCGGTTTCAAAGAAAAAGCCGTAGGGATCGGTGTTGAGTTTGATGAGGCCGTGGGCATCGCGAATCTCGAACTTGTAATGCGCGCCGATGCCAACGCCGGGGATGAAAATTTCCCAGACGCCCGAGCCGCCCAGCAAGCGCATGGGATGCAGCCGGCCGTCCCATTGGTTGAAATCGCCGACGACGCTGATGCGCTGCGCGTTGGGCGCCCAGACGGCGAAACTGGTGCCGGGAACGCCGTCTATGACGCGGAGTTTGGCCCCGAGTTTGTCGTAGATGCGGTGTTCGTCGCCCTTGCCAAAGAGGTAGAGATCGGTCTCGCCCAGGGTGGGCAAAAAGGAATAGGGGTCGCGGGTTTGCCAGGTGTGGCCCGCCGGGTTGGTGATGATTAAATCGTAGGCATAAACGCGGTTGGCGGCGCGGGTGACGCCTTCAAACAGTCCGGCTTCGTGAATGCGTTTGAGGGTGATGGTGGGTTGGTCGGGCTCGTGGGTGGGCTTGATCTCGACTTTGGCGGCCCCGGGCAGAAAGGCGCGGACCACGAGGCCGGTGCCATCGCCGAGGAGGTGCATGCCCAGCAGGGTGTGGGGCGACGCGTGTCTGAGTTCCACGAGACTGCGCAATTCGTCTGACTTGAGAATCATCCTGAAGGAAGTTTAGACGAATCACGGGATAAAGGGAAATATTCTTGTGGGAATCTGAATTCACCCCGGATCCCCAGCCTGACTGGTAAATCGTGCAACCCTTCCGGGCCGGGGGCGCTGTTCCGCCGGGCGGGACGCCCCACTCTATGGCAGGCAGGATGCCCGCCGCCACCGCATGAGGATTTACGTCCGGCCCAGCCGGACGATCAAGCCTTCGAGCTGGCGGCGGAGACTTTCGGGGCGGCCTTCGGTCCAGAGGACGTAATCAGAACGGGCGATTTTCTGCTCGATGGGCCACTGGGCGGCCAGTCGCTGGGCCAGGTGCGGCGCGGTCCAGTGGCGGGCAATCAACCGTTCCCGCTGGGTGGCGGGCAGGCACGCGGCGCAGATGATTTTTGTGAAATGAGCTTCGGCGTTGGTTTCAAACAGCAGGGGAATGACCACCACCGCCAGCGCGTGCCCCTCCTCCCGCCAGGTTTCCACGCGGGCGAGCCAGGCGCTGCGGATGCGGGGATGCAAGATTTGCTCCAATTGGTGGCGGGCGGAAGGATCGGCAAACACGATCCGGGCCAGTTCATCACGTTGGATCTGGCCATCGGCGGCGATCACGGTGGGGCCGAAGACGGATTGAATCTCGCTCCAAGCGGCTTCGCCGGGTTGGGCGAGTTGGCGGGCCAGCTCGTCGGTGTCCACGACCCGGACGCCCAACTGGCTCAGAATTTGGGCGGTGGTGGTCTTCCCCATGCCGATGCCACCCGTAAGCCCGCAGACTTTCATGAATCCTTATTGGCTGGGAACCGACGCCCGATAGAAGCGGTAGGGATAATTAGTCTTGTTCGGATCGGTGAAGGTGAATGGGGCGGCGGAATTGGTGGAGTATACGGTAACCCAGTTGACCAGATTCGTGGAGGCCTGGATCGTGGTCAAACTGGAGGAACCGGAGATGGTCAGGGAAAAGGCCCCGTTGGTGCCGGTGAAACTGGCCGCCAACTGCGGTTTGACCGGAATTCCGACGGTTATGGCCACGGAAACCGTACTATCAGCCGGATTCGGATCGGGGGTGTCAGAACTGGCGGTGGCGAGATTGACAACGGATTCGGGGATGTTGGTGGTATCGGCCGTTTGCACGGTCAGGGCCAGCGTTCCGCCGGCATTGGTGGTCAGGTTGCCGACCACCCAGGCCACCACATCACCACTGCGCGAAATTGAGCCCACGGACGCGCTGCTGGACAACAAAGTGACATCCTCCTGCAGCGTATCCTGCACGAGCACGTTGGTGGCGGTGGACATGCCGCCATAGTTGGTGACCGTAAGATAATAGACGACATTGCTGCCGGGTAAAACCGCATAAGCGGAAGGGCTCAAGGTAAGGCCCAGATCCGCCTCCGCCCCCACCGGGCTGCCCAGGGTGAGATTGATGCTCCAGCCATTGGCAATCATCCCGGAATTGATCGTGGCGTTGTCCTGTACGAACAGCGCCCATTCCCCGTTGGGGGAACTGCCATCCAGGGCCGACAGGGCGAAACCATAGGGTGCCGGCGGAGCCGAAACTTGGAAGTTGAAAATCGGACCGGAAACCAACGCGTTAATCAGGCCCGCTCCATTGGGCGTTCCCAACCCGGTGCACAAGTCATAATTGGTCACCGCGTAAAACAGGTTGGGACTCTGGCTCCAAGTATTGTTGCCCGTGGTGATATCATTAAAGGCAGTGGCATAACTGGCCGAATTGCCAATGGCATACAAGGCCGGATTAATGAAACCAATGGGGAAATGACCGTTATTTTTTTCCTGCTGGTTGACCATGGCGGTAAAGGCCGCCCACAATGGTGCGGCACAACTGGTGCCATATGCATAATCTTGCGTAATGCCGCCACCGAAAACAATATAAACATTGTCCGCCGTCAGGGCGACATCCGGGAAATTCCTGAAGGTGGTGGAACCCTGACAGGCGGTCATGTTGACATTGGTCTGCCAGTAAGGGATTGGGTAGTAAGAGCTGATACCACCACTGCTGCCAAGACCATCGAGAGCGGGCCCATATTCAACATCGTAATTCCATACGGTTTCCGAAACCCGGGAGGCGCCGCCCGGGGTCATCGTCAGCGTGGTGCCCCCAACGGAGGTTACATAGGGGCTGTCGGCGGGCGTCCCTTCATAAAAGGGGTTGTCCACCGTACCCGCGACATAGGCGTCAGAATCACCCGACGCCGTAAAAAAGCTTTGTCCCTGAAGGGCCATCTGCTGGAAGATTTGGTCGGTGGTGGCGGTGGGCCCCCCGCTCCACCCCAAAGAGCAACTGATCTCGCTGGCGGAATCATCCGATGCGATTCGATTCAGGATATCATTTGGGATGAAAATATCAGGATTACCCTCGTAAACGATGATATTGGCCAGCGCCGGAGCCATCGCAATGAGCATTTCGATGTCCAATGAAACCTCTAAATTACCAGTATAATCACTAGTATTAATATACGTCGGCAGACCATTAAAGCCGTCCAACAATACGTTCTGCAAAGGGAGGTTGGTGCGCCCCGCAAGCGCCTCATATTCCTGAATATCACTCAAGTTATATCCATCTTCCTCAACCAGGGCAATGTTCTGAGCCGCACCATTCAGAGAAGTTCCGGGAACGTAGGCATTTCGGAAATCGTTGCCAAGGTAGGTGCCAAACGGACCCGAGCCGGCATTCGCAGACGGCTTGGCGGACGCTTTGAATACCACATTGGAATTGGCATTAATGGGCCGGTATCCCAGATGGGGGTGCGGCCGACCATAGTTATTCAGACCGCTGATGTCCTGAATTTTCAGGTTGGACGGGACGGAGGGTTCGGTGTCCGGGGCAAAAAAATCGCGGGCTTCGGTGGGATGTTTATAGGTTTTAAAGGTGATGTTAAAGGCGCTTTCAATATCCGGGGATAGGCCGCTGACGTCCAACAACATGCGGTTGGCATGGGTGCCGGTGATGGTCAAGTGGTGTTGCCGGGCAAAATCGGCCACGGCCTGGTAGTCGGCTTCCGAGGGGCCAAACTGCGCGGTAAACTGGTCCGGGGTCAGGTATTGATGGTAAAGGCTGCTGCCGGGATCGCTGATTTGCTGGAGCAGATTGGTGAGCGCCTCCCGGTTCCGCAGGGGCAAGCCGATGGCCAGATTCAGGTTGGTGGCGGCCAAGTGGCCGGTGGATTGCATCCGGGCGAGGGCGGCCGGCACGTGGCCGGACAAGGAAACCAGACTCACCTCCGCCGCCAACGGACCGGGCGCCGACAGGGCCAGCAGCAGGCCCAAACTGATGACTGACAGACTCTTGTTCATTAAAAAATTCCTCATAACGCGGGGTTAATGGAAGCTGGGATAGGTATAGGACGTCGGCTTGTTGGTCGAGGTCACGATTTGTCCGCTCCTCGGCAGACTGGTGGTCGCCGCATCATCAAAGGTGAGGGTGACCCCCGTTTTCACGCTTTGATTCAAGCCCACGCCGGACATGATGACCGTATCCAGTTGGTTGGGCGCGACCACCAGAGCCTGAATGGCGCTGGGCAGGGAGTGGGTCAGGTTGGTGAGGGTGACGGTGGACTTGAGGACGATCCCGGGCACATTGCTGACAATGATCGCGGAAGGATACGGCGTGGCCAGGGCGGCAAAGGCGGACCCCTGAACTTCAGAATTGATAATAATGGGGGCCGTATTCGAGAAGGAGCCAGTCCAGGTTCCCAAATAGAAAGTAAAGTTGTTGGTGCCCAGATTATTGGTGGTGGCCGGGAAAATATTGGTGTTGATGTTCTGTAGCGCAAAGGTGGCCGCAATCTGCTGCCCGTTGGTGCCACTGGCCGTAAAGGTGAAGGGGCGCGAAACGGCATGGCCCCCGACCGTCAAGGGTCCGTAGGACTGCGGACCGCTGGGGGCGGTCACGCCATTGGTCACCAGGAGGGTGGCCACGAGATTGTTGACATTGGTTCCGGCACTGGCACGGAAGGCAAACGCCAGCGTATTCGTTTGCCCCGGATAAATAATGCCCGGGTAAACACCGGCGGGCGTCTGGTTCAAGAGCACGGCCCCGGCGGGCACAACGAAACTGCCGCTCAAATCGACGATGGTAAGGGTGGCAAAGCTCGGATAAGTCAGGGCGGCGTTGACGGCCCCGGACAACTGGAGATACAGGGTCAAATCCGGCTGCAGGAGGGTGCTGTCAATGACCGGCACGGAGAACGACTGGCTGGTAATGCCATTCGTAAAGGTGAGGGTGCCATTGGTGGAGACGAAGTTTTGACCGGCCAGGGCGGTGCCGTTGGTGGTGCTGAAATTCACTTCCACGGTGCTGTTGGTGTAGCCAATGCGGTTGACATTGATGGTGGCGGCGATGCCGGTCTTGAGCACGGTATAGTTGGGACTGGAGAATTCCACCCCGGAATTGACGTTCACAATGGTGACGGTTTCGGTGCTGGGCGGAACCAATTGTCCGGGCGCGGTGGGATTGGCCAGCACCACGCTGAAAGTGCGGTTGTTGCCGATGGCGGTGTTACCGGTGATCGGCACGGTGATGGTATTCGTGCCAATGCCATTGGTGAAGACCAGGGTGCCAGACTGCGGCGTGTAATCCTGCCCGGCGATGGCCGAACCGTTGGTGGTGTAGTAATTCACCTCCAACGGCGTGATATTGGTGCTCAGAACTACCGGCTCGATGGAGGGATTGGCGCAAACCACAAACAGGGTGACGCTGCCGGCATTCTCCAACACGCTGGTGGCGGCGTTCGTGAAGCTCAGCCCGGCATTGGAATCATGGATGACCACCAGCGAATTGGTGGGGGCGACCAGGGCGGCGCCGCTGGTCGGATCGGACAATTCGACGTTAAAGAACAAATCACCATTTTGGTTGGTATTGTAGAGGATCGGAACCGTGATGGCGATCAGGGATTCACCACTGGCGAAATTCAGCGTGCCGGACTCCGGGGTGTAATTGGTTCCGGGCTGGGCGGTGCCGGGGATGGTGGCATAGTTCACCGAGAACGGTTCGGAGACGGCCCCAATACGCTGCACCACCACCGTGACGGCGCCGCTGTTTTCCACGGTGTAGTTCGTGGCGTTGAGGAAGGACACGCCGAAGTTATGATCAAGAATGTTGACGACGGCATTGGTCGGCGGCACGAGCGTCGCCCCGCCCTGGGGATCCGACAGGTTGACGGAAAAGTTAACCGTACCCTGAACCTTGGTGTTGTCCACCAAGGGGATCGCGATTTGGGCGCTGGTCACGCCATCGCCGAGGGACACGCTGCCACTGGAATCAAGGTAGTTAAGTCCCGGACTCGCCGTGCCCGCCACGGTGGCATAGTTGACGGAAACCGCGCCCGAGGAACCGTTGGTGCGCAGGACCGTCAGGAAGACGTTGCCACTGGCTTTGAGGACGGTGTAGCTGTTGGTGGCAAAGAACAACTCGCCGGGGGCCTTGGCGCTGTCATTGATGGTCAGTGTCGCATTGGTCGGACTGGTCAGGGCCGTGCCGAACGCATTCGTGAGGATCAAGGCCACCGTCCGCGGGACTAGGGCGTTGGTGTTGTTAATGATCGGCACCTGGACCAGTTGGGAAGCCACCCCCGGACCAAAGACCACGGTTGCATTGGTGGGATAATAATCCTGGTTACTCACGGCGGTGCCGTTGGTGGTCGTGGAGAAATACACCGAGCAACCACCGCTGGTGCTGCCCACCCGGACGATCATGATATTGGCCACGCCCAGCGGCGTATCATTGGGCACGGAATAATTAGCCGATGAGAAACTCACCGCGCTAATGTCATTAAGAATGGTGAGCTGGGCGGTGGCTTGGTTGCCCAAACCCGCCGGGGGGGTGGGATTGGACAGGTCGAGATTCACGATTACATCGGGATACACCAAGCCATTGTCCAATATCGGAACGTTCACGGTGGTGAACACCTGGCCCAGCGCGAAATCAAGGGTGTTCGAGACGGTCAGGTAATTGGTGCCCGCCAGGGCCGTGCCATTGGCGGTGGTAAAGGTGACCAAAACATCGCCTGAACCATCGGCATTGGTGCCGCTGCTGCCCCCGGTGCGGAGGACGGTGATCGTGGCAAACCCGTTGGTTTCATCCACCCGGTAGTTGGCCGAGCTGAAGGTGAACTGACCGGAACCGACCACGGAACCGCCATACAACCGGGCAATATACTGGAGCGGCTGGTCTTCCAACTCCGTGAAGGCGCCGCCGAGGATAATGAAGCCATCGGCCGGCTGAATGAGGAGGGCGTCAACCGCACCATTGGCCCCGTCGCCAAAGTTGACGGTGGGATCCACCGCCCCGGAGGGCAACACCCGGGTGAAGTTATTGCGATTCACACCATTGGCCTGGCTAAACTGACCGCCCACCATGATCGAGTTGTCCTGCTGGAGGGCAATGGCATCCACCGTGCCATTGATCCCGGTGACCAGGTTCGTGACAAACGCCCGGTCCAGGGTGCCGTCCGGATTAAGCCGGGCCAAATGATTCACCGGCACACCATCCACATTCGTGAAATCACCGCCGATGAGGATTTCCCCATCCAGTTGCAGGGTGATGGCCCGCACCGTGCCGCCCGCCAGCGCATTATCCCCGTTGAAATTGGTGTCCACCGACCCGTCGGGATTCAACCGCACGAGATTGCCGACCACGAGGCCGTTGAAATTGGTGAAGCTGCCGCCGACAAGAATGTCGCCGCTGTCAGACACGGCGTTGGTCGGATAAACCGCCAGGGCATACACCGTTCCACCCGCCCCCAGCCCGGTGGCGAACGAGGTGTCCACATTGCCGGAATTATCCAACCGCACCAATCCCGGGGTGAAAATACCATTAAAGGTGCTGAGCGCACCGCCCACATACAGGACGCGTGAACCATTGATGAACGCCTCGGCGAGGGCATAAATGGAATTATCCGCGCCGGGCACCGGGGCGAAACTAGTGTCAACGGTGCCGTCGGTCATCAACCGGGCGACATTGTTCAGAGCGGAACCGTCCACATGGGCAAAGGCACCGCCGATCAGGATGCGATCATCCGTCTGACTGACCACGGCATTGACCTCGCCATCGGCCCCGGACTGGCCGATGAGGAAACTGGTGTCCAGGGAGCCATCCGTATTCAGGCGCGCAACGTGGTTTAAATTGGCGCCATTCACCGAGGTAAATTGGCCGGCGGCCACAATCTGCCCATTGGACTGGAACGCGAGCCCGAGCACGGTGCCATTAAAGTCCACGTCGGGATCAAAGGCGGGGTCCGGGGAACCGGGCGGCTGATAATAAGCGGCATTGGCGACAATATTCACCGTGGCCGTGGCGGGAGTTCCCAAACTGGCGCCCCCATTCGTATTATTCAGCAGGTTCAAGGCCACATTAAAGTAGAAGGCGGAGGGCGAGAGGGTGTTGGTGTCCTGGGGCAGAATTTTAATCTTAAAGCTGCCGCTGATCTGGCCCGGGGCAAAGGTCAGCACGTTGCTGACCGAGGAATAGTTGGCCCCCGCAGTGGCGGTGCCGTCCGAGGTGGCATAGGCCACCGCAACCGTTCCGAGCGCCGAACCGGTGCGGGTGACGGTGAGGGTGGCGGCGCCGCCGTTTTCATTCACGCGATACTGCGAGGCGCTGAACTGGAACGAGCCGTAGCTGTTGTTGTTATTGATGTTCAGGATGGCGTTGGTCGTGGCCCCCAACAATGACGGCCAATTGGTGCCGTTAAGCGTGGGATTGGCGATGGCCACCCCGAATTGCAGCGCCGAACCAATGAGGTTGCTGTTGATGAGCGGAATGAAGACGGTGCGGGGCGTGACATCCCCGCTATTCCACGTCAGCGTGTTGGTGGCGCCCACATAGTTCACGCCATTGAGCGCGGTGCCATTGGTGGTGGCATATTGAACGGTGAGCGTTCCCAGGCTGCCCACGGTGCGGGTGACCGTGAACGCAATGGCCCCCCCGCTCAAATTGGTGGAGTAATAATTCGCGGACAGGTTCAGGAAACCCTGATAACTGGGGTTGATCAGGCGCAGCAGGGCGTTGGTCAGCCCCAGCGTGGCATTGCCACCGCTGATTTTATAAAGTTGCAGGCCGACCGTTTTCTCGACGCTGGAGATCGAACTGGTGTTTTTAATGATAATGGGAAACGAGTTGGAAATCGCGTTCGCGCCGAAGATTACCGACCCATTGGTGGCAATGTAATCCGTGCCGGGAATGGCCGTGCTCCCATTGGTTACCGTCTGATAATACACCGTGACCGCCGCGCCCGTGCCGTTCGTACGGACGATGCCCACGTTAAACGGCGAATGGTTGGCCGTAAACGAGGAGGCCGCGAAACCGAACACCCCGTCCTGATGGCTGGTGTCCAACAAGGTGAGGGGAGCCGAAGACACCCCCAGCGCCACCCCGACCGGAATGTTCTGGCCGCCCAAATAAAACTGGTCGGCGCCAATCGGGTTGGCGAGTTGCAAATGGGCGCTGAGGTCGCCCGCCGTCGCCGTGTCGTCAATGAGGTTGATGTTGACGGAGGCCGGACCATTAACCCCAAAGTTCCACAAATTACCAAACTTGTCGTTCATTTGCAGAGCCGAACCGTATAAGCCATCGTAATGGTCGCGCGACTCCCCGTCTTCTAAGTATTCCCAACCAATCGGATAAATGGGAGCCACCGCGGCATAGGAATAGTCCGAACCGCTTTTGGCCAGCCCCGGAATGACCGAGAAATTGGCCGAGGCATAGCCCAGACTGCCGTTGGTGCGCACCAAACTGACCGATGTGGACCCCCCGGCCTTGTTCGCTGCGTAGCTGGAGGAAGCCAGGCCGAGGTTGCCGGGACCGGAGGTGACCCCGCCAATGAGGCGGGCCACATTGCCACGATACCGCACCCCGTCCCGGGTTTTGGGTTCCACGATGGGCTCGCCCTGCGAATCCTCGTCCACCGCCAAATTTGGATCCTCAAAACTCGGCGTGAGTGCCAACCCCAGCCCCAGTTCCCAATTATTGCGCACTTTCGCATCCGCCTGGCCGCCACCCACCGCCTGGAAGGCCCCCGCAATCATAATATTTCCGTCATCCTGCACCCCCGAGGCATAAACCGTTCCGGGCGGATCAATGTCGGAGTTGTAGAAGATTCGGGGCAGACCGGCGAACTGGTTATACGCGGTGTCGAGGAAGGTGGTGTCCAGTGTGCCATCGGTATATAGCCGGGCAAACCCGAGCCGGTGCGTGCCGTTGTAAGCGGTGAATGAACCGCCGATGTAAATGACGTTGGTGGCCGGCAGGGGGATGTAATTCGTGACCACCACGGTGTTGGTGGTGAAAACCGTGTTGGTGAGGGTAATCACCGTGTTGGTGGCAACCACGACTTCATTGGTGTAAGTCGTGTTGTAATTGATGCTGTAAACATCGTCGTTCGCCCCGATTCCGGTGGTGAAGCCGGAGTCCAGGGACCCATCGGGGTTGAACCGGGCGATGTGGTTGTCGGTCTGGCCGGCCACGAGCGTGAAGTCACCCCCGGCCAGCACCCTGTCATCCGGTTGAATGGTCACGGTCCGGACCGCCGCATTGGGGCCGGTGATGGTGTCAAACGTGGTGTCCAGCGAGCCATCGGAATTCAAACGGACCAGGTAGCTCGGACCGTTGCGTCCGCCGGCCGCAGTGAAGGCCCCGCCCACCACGATGGCATTGTCATCCCCTTCCACGGACAGGGCATAGATGTCGGAGTTGAAATTGGTCCCGGCGTTGAAGGTGGTGTCCAGCGAGCCATCAGGGTTGATCCGGGCGACATGGTTGGCCAGGGTGCTGCCGTTATAAGCGGTGAAGGCGCCGCCAATAATAATCCTGCCGTCCGCCTGCTGCGCGATCGCCCAGACAGGCCCGTTGGGGCCACTGCCGGTGGTGAAGGTGGGATCCAACAAACCGTCATAGGTCAATCGGGCCAGATAGGCGGAATTTCTCTGGGCGCCATCGTAAGCGGTGAAATCACCCCCGATTAAAATCCGATTGGTCGCGGTCAGTTGCACGACTTGGATATACTGGGAGGCTCCGACATTCACCCCGCCATTACCCCCACTCGCGTTAAAGTTTGTATCCAGTGAACCGTCGGAATTCAGCCGGGCGAGGCCGTTAACCGTATGGACGCTTTGGCCGTCACCGTCGGTATAGGTGGCGAAGGATCCGGCGATGAGCGTTTGGTTGCCCGTCGCCACCGTGTTGGTGGGCAGCACCACGAGACTGTAAACCTCGCTGTCCGACTCGGTCCCGGGATAGTTCACGAGGCTGTCCTGGGCCGGGTTGTTGGTGGCCAATTGCAGGTCCCCCCCCACATCAGGGTTGTAAAATTCATCCACAGAACCCGCCGGCGGGGCTCCATCATTGAACAAAATCGTCACCGTTGCCTGGGCCACCATCCCGTCTTGAATGGGGTTCCCTTTGGAGTCGGTGTCGTAGAGCGAAATCTGCACGTCCCGGTTGAACTCGGTGATTTGATTATTGTCGATGTTGAATTGGACTTCCTGCGACTGCACCTGGTCCTGGGGATTGGATTTGGCGGGGAAGGTAATCGTGCCGCTCTGTCCGCCCACGCCCGCAAAATCAGCCTGGTTTTCATTAATGGCCACGCCGTCATTGCTGGGCGGATTCGCGTAATCAGAACCGGGTTGCAGCGGAAAATAAATATTGCCATCATCCACCGTCCCCTTGTTCAGGAAGAAGTTGTCCAAGCGCCAATGCAGGGTGACCGAAGACTGGTTCGTACCGAAACGATTGACAAAGACCGTGACCGGCACGTTGGTGTTGTTATTACGTCTGGCAAAATACGTGTTTTGATCGCGCACCACCCGGTAGTTGGCCTTGGAGAAGTTAAAGACCGCGTTGGTGGGAATCAAACTAATCGTCTGATTGGTGAAGGTGAGGACATTGGTAATGCCGCCAAAGAAGTTGGTGGTGGTGGTGATGACCTGGGTGATCGAGGGCCCCTTGGGATCAAGGTTGCAGTCCAAAATCCGGCACAGCGCGGTGCCAAAAATGGAATCCACCCGGGGGGGGGATACCTCACTGGATTCCAGCGGGTCGCGCTGGGGATTCGAAAGCACCACCGTAAAATCACGGTTGGGTTCAGCATTGGGGGTTAGGTCAGTGATTGGAATCAGGAGCGTCTTGCTCATTTCGTAATCATTAAAGATCAAGGTCCCGCTGATGGGCGTATAATCAGTGCCGGCCAGGGCGGGAAGGTCGCCGTTGGTAATGGTGCTGGGGTTGCCGTCCACGGTGGTGTAGTCCACGCTCACCCGCCCCGTGGAACCAGCCACCCGCGTCACGGTCACGAGCAACCCCTGCGGATCGTGGCGGTAGTAGGTTCCATGGGTGGTTTGATAATCAACCTCCAAATAAGTCCCATATAATTCGTTATCTTCAGCGGACTCGGTTTCAGCGCATTGATATAACAGCAGCGGATTCCCATTGGTGCCGGATAGGCCGGTCAGGTCCACATTTTCCGTGGCAAACCGAAACACCCCCGCCGGATGATAGGCCAAATTCAAGGAAATGAGCCCCCGGGGATTTTCAATTACTTGTTCTTGCTCGATGGGATAGGAAGAGATCTGCAAAGAGCTCGGCTTGGTATCGGCGGCAATGTAATAGGTCACCCCGGCTTTGGCGTTGAACCGGAGTTCGCTGGGCCCGCTGAACGGTTGATAATAATAATCTTCATAAGCGATAAAAGGCGGGACTGAAGCGAATTGCAGAAGATTGGTGCTCGATAAGGAGTTGAGGTAGGCGTTGGTATTGAAAATATTTTGAGCCGCATAATTTAATTGACCGTAAATCGGCTCCGTTTGCGGGAAGGGCTGCGGATACATGTCATCATTCACCGCCACCTGATTTAATGACCCCAGACTATTCCCGGTGAACACGCCCAACACGGTGTCAAGTTTCAGGTTGTTGGTGCCGATCGTGTTGGTGATGATGAGCCCGGTGGGGGTGAAGCTGTAGCTGCTAATGGAGTAGCTGGTGCTGACGCTGTTAATGGTGTCCACGGTCACTTCACCATCGGCCGGCGCGGTCCACTGGAACCAGACCGGGGCGGTGGGGGGGTTGCCGGCAATGACCGGGTCGCCGACTTCCGGCGCGCCCTGGGTGTTGTCCACCGTGGTGCTGCTCCACTCGCCACTGATGACCAGCGGGGTGGAAAAGCTCAGCCCGTAGGGGGTGTTGGTGTTGATGATGGTGTTGGTGATCACCGAAGGCGACACAAGCACGGCCAGGCCGGTCGGTTGTGGGTTGGACAGCGTCACCAAGAAGGTTTTGTTGCTCTGCACCTCGTTGTTGGGACTGATGGGCACGACGAAATAATTATATTGCTGGTTGTTGGTGAAGGTCAGGATACCGCTCGTGGCGGTGTAATCCGCACCGGCCACCGCCGTGCCGCCGCCGGTGGCGTAAGCGACCGAGACCGGCTGTACATTGGTATTTGAGCTCTGAACGAAGATGATTTCATAGCCGGCGTTCTTAAACACGCTGACCTGCGACATCAAAAAGCTCAGACCGGTGTTCGCATCATGATCCGTGATGGTCGCCGTCGCGGGTGAGGTGAGCTGAGCTCCACTGGGATTGAACAGCCCCACCGTGAAGGTCAAATCCCCGGTCACCAGCGGGTCGTAAATCGTCCCGATGGGAATGTTGGTGACGGAAACGCCCGGCTGGAAGGTCAGCAAGCCGTTGGTGACGCCGACAAAATTGATGCCGGCCACCGCCGTGCCGTTGGTGGTGGAGTAATTCACCGTGGTCACCCCGGTCGTATTGTTAAAACGAACCACGCTCAAATACAATGTGCCATTATTGATCAGATTGGTGGGTTCGGTGAACGCATACGTGGGCGAACCAAAGGCGATGCCGGTGTTGGTGTTGAGGATGGTCACGGTGGCGTTGCTGGGCGAAGTCAAACTGCCGGCGGAGGGATTGGACAGCACGACGTTGAAATACTCCGGGCCTTCCGCCGTGGTGGTGTTCACAATCTCCACGGGAAAGCTCTGGCTGGAATTGCCGGTAAAGTTGAGCACCCCGTTGGTGGCGATGTATTTCAAACCGCCCAGCGCCGTGCCATCTTGCGTGGCAAAGGGGACGGAAATGGAGCCCAACGATCCGTTGGTGCGCACCACGGTGATCATTACGGTGGTGTAACCCGAGCCACCACCCTCAGTGACGTTGTAATTGGAGGCGGAGAATGCGAACTGTCCCGGCGCCGTAACCGTGTCATGAATGGTCAGCACTGCGTTCGTGGGGCTGATGGGAAAGGACCCGGTGATGCCCGACAACTGCAGACCGATCGTCCGGTCGCCTTCCGGTAAATTATTATTGTTAATCGGAACCGTCACCGTGATATTTGAGACGCCGGGAGCAAAGATCACCGGTTCTTGGGTCACCGGCGTGTAATCCGTGATCGGCGTCGCCGTCCCGGTGGTGGTGCTAAACAACGCCGTGGAAGTCCCGTAGGTGGCCCCGGAACGGATGATGTTGATGGCGGCCACTCCGCTCAGAATATTCTTGGGCACCAGATAGGTGGCCGAGGAAAAACTGATCGTGCTGTCGTCGTTGATAATCGTCAACTGCGCCGTGGGGATGTTTTCCACATCCCCCGCCGTAAAGGGAGTTCCCAGATACAAATTCGCGATCAGATTCGTGGTGACCACCCCGTCATCAAACACGGGGATGGTGACCGTCTCCACCACTTCGCCTTCGGGGAAATCCAAGTTGTTGGTGATGGCGGTATAATTTATTCCCGCCACGGCGGAGCCATCCCCCGTGTAAAACGGCACGAAGATATCGCCGGAATTATCGGCGTTGGTGCCACTGGTGCCCCCGAGACGCTCGATGGTAATCACAATATTGGTGGCGTTCTCATTCACTTGGTAGTTGGCCGAGCTGAATTGGAAGGAGCCGGAACCGCTGACCGATCCGCCGTAAATCCGGGCCAGATGGTTGAAGGGCTGGCTGTCGTATTCGGTGAACTGGCCGCCAATGATGATTTTCGCATCCGGCACGTTCGTCGGATATCCGGAAATGGTGCCCTCCTGGATGGCCACGGCCGCAATATAATCATTGGCCCCCAGGCCGAAATTGATGGTCGGATCCACCGTGCCATCCGGGTTCAAACGGGTGATCCGGTTGCGGGTCACCCCGCTGCAAGCCGTAAAAGAACCGCCCAAAACGATGCGGCCGTCAAGTTGTATGCCGATGGACAGGACCGCGCCGTTCGCCCCCAACCCCGGCTGGAACGACGGATCCACGGACCCGTCCGCATTCAGCCGCGCAATGTAATTGAGCGCCACGCCGTTGACGTTGGTGAAGATTCCCCCGATCAAAATCCGGCCATCCGGTTGGACGGTAATCGCCCGCACGGAATCATTGGCCCCGCCGCCGCCGGCGTTGAAACTCGTGTCCACCGACCCGTCAGTGTTCAACCGCCCGATGTGGTTGAAATTGGTGGCGCCATTGACGGCGGTGAAATCGCCGCCGATCAGCACTTTCCCGTCGCTTTGGACCGCCAGGGCATACACGGTCGCATTCGCGCCCGATCCCGGATTAAAGGTCGTGTCCAGCGTCCCATCCCCGTTGAGCCGCGCAATGCCACCCAGCGTCGCCCCACCGTCCGCCGTCCCGCCGTCAATCGTCTCAAACGCCCCGGCCGCGAGCACTTCACTCTGGCCGCCGACGATGGTCTCGGCCACGGCATACACCGGACTGTCGGGCCCGGACCCGGGATTAAAGCTACTAGACAATGTTCCGTCGGAATTCACCACCGCGAGATAATTCATCGCATAATTGTTGAATTTGGTGAAGTTGCCGCCCACTATAATCCGGCCATCGCCCCGGACGGCAATCGCCCGCACCGTGGAATTCGCCCCGGAAATGGTGTAGGGCAGCAGAAATTCAGAATCCAGTGAGCCGTCATCATTCAACCGGGCCAGGTGCTCGCGCGTCACCCCATCCGCCAGCGTGAAATCGCCCCCGACCAGGATCTGGTTGTTGGCCTGGACGGCCACCGCATAGACGTTGCTGTTGCAACCGGACGAACTGAACGTGGTATCCGGCGAACCGGCGGGTTCGCTGATGTTGTCGGTGGCATCAATGATATAGAGCGTGGCCGTGCTGGGGTTGCCCAGAATGCTGACCGGCCCGGCATTGGTGCTCAATGCCAGGGTCAGCGCCAGGAGCCCGTCCCCGAGGCCGTCGTTCAGAATGGGAACCTTGATAAACTGACTAACCTGACCGTTGGTGAAGGCCAGCGTGCCGCTGGTGGAAACATAGTTGGTTCCAGCCTGGGCCGTCCCAGGGATCGTCGCATAGTTGACTGTCACCGTCTGGTCGCTGCCGCCGTATCGTTCCACTGGGATCAGGGCATAGCCCCCATCATTGTCAACCGAATAGGCGTTGGTGGAAAACTGGATGGCCCCGTAGAAATCCACATTGGTGAGCGTAATCGTGGCATTGGTATATAATCCCAGGGCATCCGGATTGAGCTTGTTCACACCCCCGCTCGTGACCACCCCGGCCCCATACAAGGCCAGGTTGATCGTCAGGTTGCTGGAAACCACCCCGGGATCAAAGATCGGAACGGCGATGGTCCGCAATGACACATCCCCCGTGTTCCAAACCAAAACATTCGTGGAGGCCGTGAAATTCCTGCCATTGACCGCCGTCCCGGCCGTGACGGAATTGGTGACCATTAATTCGCCCGTGCTGCCCCCCACCCGGCTGACGGAGAAGTAAGCCACCCTGGCATTGGCATTCGTGCCGTAACCCGTCTGGGTGAAGTTCACCTGACCCGCATTATAAAATGAGTTCACAATGGTCAGGGTCGCGGCACTCAAGCCCAGCTTTCCACCGGCGGAAACGTTGTAGAGACTCAGGTTGACGGTTTTGTCCGGAAAATATTGGTTGATGTTCTTGATTGGAACCAAAAAATTATTCGAGGTTACGCCGCCGGGAAACGTCAGCGTGCCGGTGACACTCGTGTAGTTCGTGCTGCCGGCGGTGCCATTGGCCGTGGAATAAGACACATAAACCGTCCCTTCACTGCCACCGCTGCGAAGCACTGAAATCACAGCGTTGGTGGCGTTGGCGGCCACCTCAAATTGAGCCGAGGCGAAGCTGAACGTCCCCGACGCCCCGCCGGTGTCGATAATGGTCAGCGGCGCACCCACCTGCGTGCCCAGCGCGGCGCCGAGCAGGATGTTCTGTCCCCCCAGGTTCACCGTTCCGAAAGGAGCGGACAGGGCCAAGTTGGCGCTCAAATTACCACTGCTGTTGGTGTTGTCAAAGATACTCAGAAAGACCGCCGCCTGGCCGGAACCAAAGTAGGTGGTTGTATTGCCGGCCGTATAGAACATGTCATTATTGGGTCCGTACAGCCCGGGAAAGATGGTGCTGACGATCGGCGGATCCAGTGAATAGACCGTGGGCCAAGTGGGATCGGCATAAACCGGACTCAGCGAGAAATCGTTGGGGGTCGCGACTCCCGCGCCGGCCGCCGCCGTGTTGGTACTGAAGGTGACCGAGGCGGCGCCCAAACTGCCGTTGGTCCGCACGAGGGTGATAAACTTCGACCCCGCCGTCTTCGTCGCGCTATAAGAACTGTAAGAAAATTCGATGTTGCCAGGCCCCGGCGTGGCCCCGCCGATCAGCCGGGCCACATTGCTCCGGTAGTGGATGTCGTCCCGGGTGAAGCCACCGCCGACCAGGTTGAAAATACCACCGATGATGACATTGCCCGCGGCTTCAAGGGCGATTGAATCCACCGAATTGCGCGTGTTGCCGGACGGAATCAACGCGGGGTTGACGGCATTTTCATTGTAATAGTAATTCGGAATCCCGGCGAATTCATTGTAGGCCGTATCCATGAAGCTGGTGTCCACACTGCCATAGTTGAACAGTCGGGCGATGCCGATCCGGCGGGTTTGGTTGAAGGTTTGAAAGTTGCCGCCGATCAAGATGTTTCCATCCGGCTGGAGGGTGATGGCCTGCACCGTGTCGGCGATGCCCGTGACCGGATTATACGTGCCGGTTCCCGGCTGAAAGGTCGTGTCAATTGAACCATCGGGGTTCAGCCGCAGAATGCCGTTGTAGGTGAGCAACTGATAGGCGGAAAACGACCCGCCGATCAAGATTTGTCCGTTGGGCTGCACGACGACGGCGTCCACCGGGTCGGCCACGCCGGTGGATTTATTATACGTTCCCACCCCGGGCATGAAGGTGGTGTCCAGCGAGCCATCCACGTTGAGCCGGGCAATGCCGCCCGAGTTCACATTCCAAACACTATTAAAATTGCCGCCCATAAGCACCCGGCCGGCGGCATCCACCGCCACCGCGTTGACCGTGCCATCCATGCTCCCCGGATTGAAACTCGTGTCCAACGAGCCATCGGGATTCAGCCGGGCCACGTTGAGAATATTATTCGTGTTATAAGAGGTGAAATTCCCGCCGATGATAATCTGACCGTTGGGTTCAAGACTAAGCGACCAGACTATCGCCCCGGAACCCCGGACCCCCAGGCCGGGATTGAAGTTTGTATCCACCGTACCGTCGGGGTTCAACCGGGCGATGTGATAGCGGCTGGCCCCGTTGAACGAGGTGAAATTCCCCCCAATGACGATCCGGCCATCCGGCTGCACCGCCAGGGCGGTGATGTAACTGTTCGCCCCGGTGTTGGGATACGCCAGGAAAGCCGCGTCCGGCTCGCCGTCAGGGAGCGTCTCGACAATGCGACTGTAGGTGTCCCCATTATACGTGATAAAGCTTCCCGCGATGACCGCCTCGCCGTTGGTTTCCTCGGCCACGGCGTAAACCTGGCCGACGCTCCCGCTGTCGGTGCCCGGGTATTGCAGACCGGGATTGTCGTCTCCCGGCGGCAGGACGCTGATATCGTTATCAATGTTCCACGACCGATCCACCGCCCCGGCCGGCTGCTGTCCGTCGGTGACCGTGGTGCTGCTGATCGTAACCAGATCCTCAAACAAAATCGTCACGTGCGCCACGTTGACTTCCCCCACGTCCGAATAGGCCGGGGGCGGGTTGTTATTGTAAAGTTGCAACCATAAATCCACGTTGGGCTCCACCGTACCGGGGTTGAAAATGGGAATGCTGATTTGTTTCGGCGCGGTGTCGTTGGCCCCCCAGGTGAGCGTCCCGGACACCGGGGTATAGTCAACGTTCGGAGTGGCATAATCCGAACCGGCTGACAGTGGGAACGTGTTATACGGCTTGAAAGGGGCGATGGGCGGCGTGGGGTCAATCGTGTAATTGACCGAAACCGACTGATTAATGCTCCCGCCCGAGCGCAGCACATTGATGACCGCGTTGCTGCCGTAATTAATATCCACAAAGTCTTTGTCCACCTCGAAGTTGGCCCGTTCAAAATTCAGGATGGAATTCACGGGCGGCGCCGTATCGCCCGTGACAAAATTATCGCTTAAGACGCTCAACAAGGCGTTGCTGGTCTGCACACTGATGCTCGGCGGCTCCAAGGCGACCGATTCCAAGGGATCCAAAACCGCGTTGGTGATGACCACACTAATCAAACGGGGGAGGCCGGGCACCGTCGGTCCGTCCGGCCCCTGGGCGTCAGCCGACACCGGAACAAAGATATCCGCGCTCATCTGGAGGTTGTAAAAAGTGACCGCCCCGGTGGTCGGGGTGAAATCCGCCAGACTGGCCGACGGCACAATTTCGGACACCGTTATCGGTGTTTTGGTGATATTCGCATAGTAAAAATTGGTAAAGTAGGTGAAAAATAGGTTGCTGGAAATCACGGTGTAGTTCGTGGTCGCCCAGTTGGTCAGCGTACTACTCGCCGCATTGGAGTTGGCATACGCCACAATCGTGAAAATATAATTGGTGGAAAGAATGGCGTAGGGATTCTGATACGCCACCAGGGTGTTGGTTCCGTAGGTGTTGGTGGTGAAGGTGTCCCCCGCCGGATCCGTCCCCTGCCCCGTGACCAGTTGGAAATTATTCGTGATGAACGTATTCGTGAAGCTCTGGTTGTCGGTCACCTCGTTGGTGACCCCGGTGATGATTGGATCGGTCCCCAGATTCAGCGGGGGCGCATCCGCCGGATAGGCGGCTTCCGCGCCGCTCACGTTGCTCAAAGTCGTCACGCTGGTGAGGGTTTCATAAACCGGCTGGACGACAACGGCCGTCGGCTGGAGAAAGACAATGTTACTGGAAATGACGCTGTAATTGGTCACCACCCCGGTGACCGCCAAATTACCGATGGTGAAGTAATTGGTAAAGGCCATCGTGGTCGCGCTGGAAATGGTGGAATAAATCCCGGTGGAGCTGAACATGGTCACCAGGGTATTCACCCCATAGGTGTTGGTGTCGAAGGTGTTGGCAAAATTCACCCCAACCGACTCAAGCAACACCGAAGGCAGTTGAAAGGTGTTGGTGATGAAAGTGTTGGTATACGTCGCCCCGACGATCACCACGTTGGTGACGCCGGCATTAATGTTGGTAACGGTCGCCCCGTCGGTGACCACGTTGGTAAAACCGGCATTGATCGAATTGGGCGTGAGATTAAACGGCGGCGGCTTGGCCGGATATGGCCCGGTTCCGGACAGGTTGCGCAACACCAACAGGTTCGTAACCGAGGGCGTGATCTGATATTTGTAGGCGGAGTCCACCTCGGTGTTGGTTGTCCCCGTCACATCGTAAGTCTTATAGCCCCCCTCATAATACCCGTATTTATCGGTATAATTGACCACGACAATATTGGTCTGCACGGATACCACCCCATTGGTGATCTGGGAAACTTCCCAAAAATTGGTGATCACGGTGTTGGTGGTAAATACGTTGGTGTACGTCAGGGGCGCCACCACATAACCCACCGTCACCACGCCATTATCCCCCCCCGAGCGCGTCACCGTAATCCGCGCGCCATCAGTTCCGAACACCGACGGCGACCGCGGGCCGCTGGATTCATTTTCGCTCACCGTGTAAATGTTGGTCGTGAGCAGAAACGTTCCCGAAGGGATCGTGGCCACGGCGTTGACGCCGCTGTTGGTCGCATTCCAGTCGAGCACAAAACTGCCTGAATCCACCGTGGACGGATACTGATTTCCATTTACCGAAATGTAGTAGGTGGTTCCCGCCACGGCGGTAAAATACACCTGGCTGGCAAAGGGGTTCGCAAAGGTGGCATGGGCGGCATCATCGTTGGCCGCCACCAAAGTCAGCCCCGGATCGCACAGCGTTGTGGGTGTGGTATAGACGCACAGCACCGTGTCAAAATCGCTGTTCAAAGTGTCAAATTCCGCCGGACCACTGTAGACGGCCGTCCAGGAATACCAGACGCTCTTGTCCACATAGGCGAAATCATCCGTCGTAATGGAAACCGGTTCACAGGGTTCCGAAGTGGCCCCGATGTTGTTGCCGGCCTTCGTCCCCGAATTCCCGGACACTTGAATGGCATTGGCGAACAAGTCATTGGCCGGTTGCGCCCAGCCGGTGGCAGCCGCCAGACCGGCCAGGGCCAGCACCAGGGCGTATTTCCACCCGCCGGTTTTCCGTTGGAATTGTCCGACGCACCCGCCTGCGAATTTTTGCATAATCTCTTTCACAACATTGCTCCGCTGCTCCCGGCGTTGGCCCGCCGGCAATTATCATTTAAAATCACGTTATTATTGCGGGGGATTCAACAACCACGAATCCGCCGACAAAGGTTGCAACTTCACCTGGTAAAACCGGATCCCCTGGGTGAGGTTCGTATCGCTCACCGTCACCGGATAGGCGGGGCCAAACCCGCTGGTGGACGTGAAATTCGTGAACAACGTCCAGTTGTTGGTCAGCAGCGAACTGGTGTAATACACGTAGTTCGTCGCAAAGGGAATCGTGTTCCACGTCAGCACCAAACGGCGGGACGGCTGGTTGGTCAGCGTGAGCGCAAAATTCAATTCCTGCGGCTCAAAAAAGTGCGTGGCCGGATCACTGTTGTTGTAGGTCGGATAGCCATTCACACCGCTGCCATTGGAATCAATGTCCCCGCTCTCCGCCAGGGCCGCATTCACCGCGTTGGTCACCCCGGCCACCACAATATTCGTGGAGCTGAAGTAACCCGCGTAGCCCGGCACCCAACGCAGCCGGCCGGGCACGACCACCACATTCGTGGTGACCAATCCGTAAAGATTGGTGCTGAGCACCTGCAGATTGGTGTTGCCCCCGTTCCCCCCTTCCAGACTGGCGTTTTCGATGGCTTCGGCGATGGAATACCCGTTCCAATACGCCTGGGCGAAATAAATCACCAAGTTCGTGTTAATGGCCAGGTATTTGGAAAAATCATAACTGATGCCGCTGCCGCCACTAATGTAGGCGGCATTGACCCCATTGGTCAGGACGCCCCGCACCTCCAGGGCGTCCACGTATAACGCGTTGCTGGAGCCCGCACCACCGAACTTGATCAAACTCTGAACGCCCTCGACATCCAAAATCAGATGGCCCAGCGCCGAGTTGTTCCGATAACCGCTGCTCGAAACCCCGAAATCTTTCCCGGCCCAGGTGTCAGTGATAATCTTGTTGGGGCCCGGACAAATATTCGTAATCGTGGTGCCCAGCAAATCGCCATTGCCGGGATTATACAACAGCGACAGCCCCCCGCCGGTCGCATTGGTGTAACCCACCGTCCAAATATTGTCGTTGTTGCTGCCCGGCCCCCCGTCGGATAGATAATTCGTCGGGCTCAGAGTGAGGGACAGGCATTGCATCGGAACATTGCTGGCCAGCAAACTGCCGCCCGTGATCGAAATGCTCCCCCCGGCCGTCACCAACCCATTGGTCAACGTGGCCGTCTGGGCCCGGACCGTAAAATTGCCGACCCCGTTGGAAATAATCCCGCCGCTCACAAAATTGGTGGCGTAAATGATGGTGCCCTGATCCGCGATCAAACTATTATTGATGACTGCGCCGCAATTCCGGGAATTGGTGAAAATGATCTCATTTTGACCGCGGATCGCGCCATTATTCGTCACATACAACAGGTTCGGCCATAGCGCCGGCCCCATGTTGCCGGGGAAAAACGCGTTCAACTCGCCATCAAAGGAAGTCGCCCCGACGCCAATGGTGTTCGTGGCCAGCGTCAAACTCCGCGCGTCAAAAAACAGCGTCCCAAACACATTGAGCACATCATTCACATAAAGACTATTAGTGGCGTGCAGGGTCAGATTGTTCACCCAGGGCGACAGCGTGGGCTGCAAACGGCTGTTCACAAACAAAACCCGGAAATCGTTCGTCATGCCGCCATTCACGTCCACCCAACGGGTGCTCCACGCCTGGATGATTCCGCTCCAATTGGGGATGCCCGCCTCCAACAGATTAGTAATCGTCATGAAGCCGTTGGTGGAACCCAGATTGAGGTCCGAATACGGCGAGGCAATCTGAGCGCCGCCACTGCCATCAAACTGGTTGGTGGCCGTCAGCGACAAATAATTCTCCCCGCCAATGATGGCATCCGTCAGGTTGAGGTGGTTGTTGCCCGTGATGACAATGCGGCTCGGCTCCAAGGGCAGTCCGCCAATGTTGTTGGTCTGCACGGAAGTGGCGGTGATCTGCCCATTCATGTAGGCATAGCGATTAGTGATGTAATTTGCATCAAATGGAACCGTAAAGTCAAAACCCGGTGCGATGGCGGCGGTCGGGGGGAACAACGGCGTGGTGGAGGAGACAAACGTGAAATTGTCCGGCACCCCGCCCAGAACCAACACATTGGTCGAAGCCCCCCAAATATAATCATCCGTGAGATACAAGTAGTTGGTCGTGGTGACCCCGGTGGCGGGATCGGTAAAATAACCGGCCCACTGAACATGCGCCGCCCCGGCTTCAAAGGCGAGCTCGTCAATCACGTTTGTCGGATCAATAAAAACACTATCCGGGGCGTTCGGACTGTTGTTCTCCACAAAAACGCAGCGGTAAATCACGTTGCTGGTGCCCAGCCCATCCGTTTTAAAATAAGACAACGAATTGCTGAGAAACATGGCATAGGGCTCGATGGGGTAGATGATGTCTGAATTTCTGGCAAAATTGGGGGCCAAATCAACCGCCGGATAAAAATCCTTGTTGGTATCCAACCCCACCAGGCCGGTGCTGTTGAAATTCACGTTGTTAAAAATGGTCGTGCCGAATACCTCCTCGGTGCCCAACAACTGGGCAATGTTTTCCACATTTAACAAACTCCCGCTCAAATCCACATTTTGCCCCGTCATCGTGATCGAGCCGTCCACGCTCACATCAATGTCGCCGGGATCAATGATGTTCGTCGCCTGAATCAGGCAGTTGCCGGCCGAGGTGATTTCATACAGTTGAAATCCATCGGCAATGATGAAATTGTTGCCGTCCAAAACCGAGTCGCAGCGAATGGTCCCCTCGTTGTCAAACGTTCCCGAAAGCGTGTCGCTGTTCAGGGACGGCCGGTAGTCGTCAAATTCAAAACCCACATTATAGGTGCTTATAAACAGAGCGTTCGTATTGATCGGACTGTTCACCGTGATCAACCCGTTGACGTCATTGGTGTAGTTCACCGTGTCTTGGATTTTAAAATACACCGACGTCTTCGACTTAAACGTCGCGTAGGTGATGCTGAACACACTGTCGTTGTAAAAGTTGGTCGCTTGAATCC
>Ga0302200_10001002_pt1 | contig 27330 bp, 19 predicted proteins | sample II_Bog_N3_1_FD_194585 | JGI IMG/M metagenome (GOLD analysis project Ga0302200, IMG submission 194585) | Peat permafrost microbial communities from Stordalen Mire near Abisko, Sweden - II_Bog_N3_1 | ecosystem: Environmental > Terrestrial > Soil > Wetlands > Peat | place: Sweden: Abisko... | reverse complement strand
TCCACCGCTGCCATCAAACTGCTGACAGAGGAATCTGGAGCAACCACCAGAACCAGTGTCGCCCCGGGCGCCATCGCATGAGCCCACTCCACATCCAGCGCTGTCTCACCAGCCCATCCGGAGTCGCTGGCCCTCACCGTCCCGGAGGAGTAAACCACGTTCACGGTGGAGGCAGGGATGCCATACGCGACACTGAAAGTGTTCAGATCAGCCTGGATATTGCTGCTTCCATAGGCATCCACAATGGCAATCACCTCTCCCACTCCATTGCCGTTTGTTGCAATCTGATCGAAGCCATAGGCATGCGAGAGCTGGGCAGGTGTGTAACCCGAACTGAGGGCCGTCCCAGCCTGCGGGAGTGAGTTTCCACCACGGGCACTGCCAGTGGTATTGTTGAAGCGACCATCCCTCCAACCATACTTCCATTGAAGAGATGGTTTGATCTGCGCTTGATTTCCTAAAACCGATTGAGCAAAGCCCTGCGAAAAAGTCGCCAGCGTCAAAACTGCGAGGCAAACCAGAGAAAGGCAGTTTTTTATGTTCATGGGGAGTTGATTTGAAAACCCTAACTCCCTAAAAAGCACCATGTGTCACGGGCGTCAAGCGGTAACCGTACAAGGAAAAGCGACTCAGCGATTCCTAAACTTTTTCTGTAGCTGAACTTCCAAAAAGTCCGGAAGGACGTATCAGCAGAATGATAATCAGAAGACCGAAGGCAATGGCATCCCGGTACGAGGAGAGATCCGAACCTCCGAGCAAACATTCGCTTAATCCGAGAAGCACACCGCCAACCGCTGCGCCTGGAAGACTACCGATGCCACCAAGGACCGCGGCGACAAACGCCTTGATGCCGGGCAGCGTTCCCATCAGCGGCTCGATGGAATGAATATTCATCGCATAGAGCACCCCGGCTGCCCCGGCAAGTGCCGAGCCAAGGGCGAAGGTCATTGCGATCACCTTGTTGCTGTTGACCCCCATCAAAGCAGCGGCATCCTGATTCTGGGAGAGGGCACGGAGACCCAATCCGAAACGGGTGCGAAGCACGATCTCCCGCAAGGCGATTAGAAGAACAACCGTCACCGCCATGACCAGCAGATGATTTCCCGAAATCGTAACGCCAGCACCCAGGGAAACACTGATCGGCGGCAGAAGATCGGGAAAGGGCTTCTGGTTGACGCCGAAAACGATTTGTCCGCCGTAAGAGAGCAGCAGAGAAACCCCAATGGAGGTGATGAGCACGGAAAGTTTGGGCTGATTGCGTAGTGGTCGATAGGCCAGTCGTTCAATCAGCACTCCCAGAACGGCACAGACCAGCATGGCAAAGAGCAGCACGGCCGTCGTCGTCATCCAGGGGTCGGGAAAGAACCTCTTCGCCAGTGGAGCGGCGTAGTAACCGGCAAAGGCCCCAACCATCAAGACATCACCATGGGCGAAGTTAATGAACTTCAGCAGGCCGTAGACCATGCTGTACCCCAAAGCGATCAGCGCGTAGATGGCACCGAGTGAGAGCCCGTTAATGAGTTGCTGGAGAAATTCGTGCATGGGTAACGGCCAAAGCCGGTGAATCATTCACTCGTTGAACGACTTCCCGCAATGTTTTTAAGGACATTTCGGGAAGATGCAACTTCTTGAAGCCCCCATCGGGGCAACGGCCTAGGAAACAGCTGCCCGCGCCTCTTCGGCCAGAGCCGTGCTGAGGTAGCGTTCTCCGGTGGAGCAGCCAATGGTGACGATCAGTTTTCCCTTGTTTTCAGGGAGAGCTGCCACTTGAAGCGCTGCCCAGACATTGGCGCCGGTTGAGATACCGGCGAGAATCCCCTCCTCTTTTGCAAGACGACGGGCTGTCTCAATGGCCTCTTCGTTGCTGACCGTGATCACCGAATCAATGATCTCGAGATTCAGGTTCTTGGGAACGAAGCCGGCACCCGTTCCCTGGATCTTGTGCGGGCCGGGTTTCACGGTTTCACCATTGCGCGTCTGGGTGATGACCGGGGAATCCTTGGGTTCCACGGCAATCGCCTGAAATTCCTTTTTCCGTCCCTTGATCACCTCGCTCACGCCGGTGATCGTGCCGCCGGTGCCGACGGCGGAGACAAGGATATCAATACGACCATCAGTATCACTCCAGATTTCCTCGGCAGTCGTCGCCCGGTGAATGGCAGGATTTGCAGGGTTGTTAAACTGCTGTGGCACCCAGGAGTCAGAAATTTCGGCGCGCAACTGCTCTGCACGAGCAATGGCTCCCTTCATTCCTTCAGCCGCCGGTGTGAGCACAAGTTTCGCACCGAGAAGAGCAAGAAGGGTGCGACGCTCAAGGCTCATGCTTTCCGGCATCGTCAGGATCAGCTTGTAGCCTCGGGCGGCTGCCACGAAAGCCAGAGCGATCCCTGTGTTGCCACTGGTTGGCTCGATGATGGTGGTGCTGGGCGAAATTAACCCATCCTTTTCCGCCGCATCAATCATGGCTGCCCCGATGCGATCCTTAACGCTGCCCAGAGGATTAAAAAATTCTCCCTTCACGGCGATGGTTGCATCAAGCCCGCGGGAAAGGCGGTTTAGCTTGATCAGGGGTGTGTGGCCGACCGTGGCCGTGACGTTGGAATAGATAGGCATGGAATGTATTGGTGGTGTGTTATTTTCTAATCAGGGAGTGAAGTCCCTGAACCAGAGCCTCCACATCATTTCGTGAGTTGTAGAAGGCCAAGGAGGGGCGCACGGTGCTCTCAAGTCCGAAGTGGCGTTGTGCTGGAAGGGCGCAATGGTGACCGGCCCGGACAGCGATGCCTCGCTTGTCGAGATGGGAGGCGATCACTTCGTTCCGAAGGCCCGGGATGATGAAGGAAAGAACGCTGGCCTTGTTGGTCGCGGTTCCAATGAACTTCAGTCCCGGCACCTCACTGAGAAGTCCGGTGGCATATTCAAGAAGGGCATGCTCATAGGCGGCAATGGCAGGAATGCCGATGCCAAAGAGGTAATCGATAGCCGCACCCAACCCGACAGTACCGGCGATGTCCGGTGTGCCAGCCTCGAATTTCTCCGGCGCATCCTGATAAATCGTTTTCTCAAAGGTGACGTCCCGGATCATATGCCCCCCGCCCTGCCAAGGCGGCAGGAGTTCCAAGAGATGAGCCTTTGCGTATAGGGCACCGATACCCGTCGGCCCAAAAACCTTGTGTCCCGAAAAGACAAAAAAATCAGCATCAAGGGCCTGCACGTTGATTGGCAGATGAGGGGTGGATTGAGCCCCATCGACAAGGACATGCACACCGCGCGCATGGGCAAGCTGGATGATCTGTTCGACGGGATTGATCGTCCCAAGGGCATTCGAGACATGGGCGACACTCACCAGCTTGGTGCGGGGATTGAGCAGGCGAACAAACTCTTCAAGGATCAGCTCCCCGCGGTCATTAATCGGCACCACCCGGATCACGGCGCCAACCTGTTCGGCAAGCAGCTGCCACGGCACGATGTTGGCATGATGTTCCAGCGTGGTCAGGATGATCTCATCCCCCCGACCGATAAACTTGCGGCCAAACGTATTGGCAACGAGATTGATCGCCTCCGTCGTGCCACGCACAAAGACGATCTCCTTCTTGTCAGCGGCTCCGAGAAATTGACGGACTTTTTCCCGCGCATTTTCGAAGGCTGCGGTTGCACGCTCCGCAAGTTCATACGCAGCGCGGTGAATATTGGTGTTGTCACGCTCGTAAAAGTGCGACGTGGCATCAATAACCGCCCAAGGCTTCTGCGTGGTGGCAGCATTGTCGAGGAAGACAAGCGGGTGCCCATTCATCTCCTGATTCAGTGCTGGAAAATCTCGCCGCACTGCCTCCAAATCGAACGTGGGAATGGGGTGACTGGCACCGTTTCCCCAACTGGAAACTGGCGATTTCACACCATCTCCGGAACGTTCGAGAAAATAGTAATCCGAAGACTCAATTTCACGGTCATGGTTGAACTGCGCGTAATCACCAGACGCTGGTTCACTCACCCAACTTAAGGACGACAATGAGTGATACGGACTCGCGGACTCACCGTAAGGAAAACCAACCTGAGAAGTAACAACACGCGATGATTCCTCGGGAACGGCTGACTCCGCCGATGATTCGGAGGAGATCGGCGCCGGTGCCCCTGTGTGAATCGGAGGAGGATTCAGCGCCTCCGATGTGGGGAACTGTTCCTGCACAACTGACTCTTCCGACACGATTCCCTTCGGAGTCACGACAGAGGACTCCAAGCCTGGCAGGGAATTCTTCGAAAGCACTTCGCGGAATAATCCCGCGACAAGGTCGGAATGAGGAACTTCCTCCCCCGCAAGAGGGGAGAAAGCATCAGGAGCTTCAAGAACAGTCTCAGACATATTCGTGGAAGTGGTTGAGAACGACTCCATCGAGACTGGCGATGGCATCTTCAGCAAGCACAGCCAGCGAGAAATAACGGGTTACGAGATGCGAGGCGATCGAGTTGTCACTCGTGCCACTGTAGCGGACGGAAAGACCTGGTTCCACCTCGCCAGCAACACCGACTTTCTGGAGTCCGACCACACCACGCTTGTCCTCACCCACCCTGAGGAGGAGAACGCGAGTTGTGCCATCCTTGGCGATTGGGAGCTTGTTCGAGGGAACAAGCGGCACTCCTCTCCAGGTGATGAAGGGGGAGCCAAAAAGGTTAACTACAACCGGGGGTACACCGCGACGAGTTGCCTCACGGCCAAAGGCGGCGATTGCCTTGGGATGTGCCAGGAAAAAGGCGGGGCGCTTCCAGATCAGGGTCAGCAGCTCGTCGAGATCGTCGGGTGTTGGAGGGCCTTTCCGGGTCTTGATGCGCTGGGAGGGAGTGATCTCCTTGAGCAGACCGAAATCTGCATTGTTAATGAGTTCGTGCTCCTCGCGTTCCTTGACCGCTTCCACGGTGAGGCGAACCTGCTCACGAAGCTGGTCGATTTTGTTGCTGTAGAGATCAGTGATACGGGTATGGGTGTGAAGCACCGTGGTGATGGCGCTCAATTCGAGTTCACGAGGATCCTCGACATAGTCAACGTAGGTGGTGGGAAGTTCATTCTCTCCTCCCCCGACTGTGGCAAGCTCGGGCAGAAGTCCCCCACCTTTACCCTTTTTATCAGCAACCCGGTTCACCCGATAGGCACCTCCGTCCACGTTCACATAGGGGAGAAAATGAAGAAGCCAGCGTGGGGTAATATAATCCCATTGTGGGATCGTAACCGTGGCGGTGGAGAGATTGCGGGCCGCAATGGGACCAAGGCTAAGGGTGTTTTTGATGCTCATAGGATCTGGTTATCGGTGGGTGTTGCTTGGTTAAGGGAAAACTCTACTTGGAAGATCACACCGACCTTGGTGGCCTTTGTGATCAATTGATCGTCTTAACGATTAGCTGGCGTCTTTCTTAAAGACGATTAAAGAGGTCGTCAATTTTTTATAAAAATATCTCAAGGTAAGTTGTGGCCGTGAAATCAGGTCAGCAGAACGTGCCTTCATTCATCTCTGCCGCAGCGCCATCAAAAAGTTGTTTCTGGAGTTGCAAGCCACCTGACCTCCCGTCAGAGCCTCCCAGGCATTAGAAGGCAACCTTGGCAGTTGCTCCGAGGATCCATTCATTTCCGAGTGTTGCATTGCCAGCTGGGTTGATGATGTATTGGGCATCGGGGCTGATACTCGCCCATTTGTTGATCTGAATCTTGTAATAGGCCTCGATGACTTCCGTGGTGGAAAAAACTGGCAGATAGGCTCCGTAGAAGACCTCCGTGGTGGAAGTTCCGGTTCCAAGCTGCTTGGCCGAAGCTGTGGTCGGCCCATTGGGCACCGTGGCATTCTTCGAACTGCCGAGGGCATTTACCAGGGACTGATTCTGGTCATGGATATACTGGTTGTAATAGGAACTGTAGAAGCCTGTACCCAAAGCGATACCGAGACTGTCATTGTCTCGGTGCGGAATGAGCCCCTTATAGACCAGACCCGTCTGGAAGTAGAACGGCATGACATTGTTCTCCGGAGTGGTGAAGGTGAACTCGTTGAACATGTAGAGCCCCTTGTCAGTGACCCTAGTGCTCGTCGTGGCCGGATTCTTGTCATCAAGCGAAGGGGTGGAAACCTGCTCCTTCACCGCGTAGAGGCGCTGATCGGCCTGGAAGTACATGCCCCAGGCAAGGTTGTTTTCCTGGCTTGGATAGGGAGTCTTCGCATTGTATGGCGTAAAGGTTGTCGTATTCTTCGTGGTGACCGATTTGCCTTTAACTGTTGTGGTGACGAAATTCGTGGTCACGACCTCGGAGGCAAAGGAGACCGGGGTGAAGCTCGTATTCTCCTGACCCCAGATATAGCCACCGATGGCATAGTGCCCCTCTAGGCTCTTGTCCGAGCCAAATTTCGGAGTCCAGCCGATTTCGTTCACATTGTAGAGACCATTCATGGAGTTGTATCCTCCATCGGAGCCGTAATTGGCCGCTGAAGTGACCGCTCCCGTGTTTTGATTCACAACCGAAGTGGAGCCGATGGCCGCCGTGTTGACATTCATGCTCGGGGAGCCTTGGAAGTTAAAGCCATGGTTCTGATTATAGCCCGGAATGAATCCCGAGGCCGTCAAAGTCGGAGTACCGTTCTTGTTGTAGAGAAGCTGCCCGTTGGCCCCCACCTTCTGGTAGACAAGACCGGTGGAATTGAAGGCCCCAGCCAGACTGGCCGGAACCTGGGTGTAGGGATAAACTTGGGTGGCTGAGAACTGGGTGGCAGGAATGCCGTTTGCCTGGGTAATCGCCTCGTAGAGGCCCGACTGCACATAAGTGTCACCACTTGGCTTGACCTTCAGCGTCGCTCCCCACGCAGCGTAGGAGCTGCTCCAAGGCACCCCGCTGGTGGAGAAATACTTGACCTTGCTGCCGGTAGCGTTGCCCTGAGTGTAGCCGCTGGCCGCCGTTTGACCGAGTGAGGGATTGGCCAAAGTGTTTACATAAGGAATACCGGCCCCCAACGTGGCACCAATCCCCTTGGCCGTAGCAATGGCGTTGTTGTCGAACTCCTTGGAGAGCGGCTGCTGGAGAAACTGCTCGAATGGGTTCTCCCAACCGGCGTTGATCGTGAAGGAGTTATTCGGCGTGGTGTATTGAAGATACTGAGGAAGGATGCGGACACCCAATCCGGTGGTCAGCGCACTGGGATTGAAGGTGGAGGAAGGTCCAGAAGCCGTACCGGAAGCAAAGCCTGGATTACTCCCAACATTGCGATAGCGCCAGGTGGAGGAAAAGGTCAGGCCGTTCAACGCATCGTTGCCAAAGAGCTCGGCGAAATTCAGCAATGCATTGAGTTTCTCTTCGTTGATGAAGTTGCTCTGGGGCTGGTTGGCGGAGGAGTATCCACCCGAGACTTGGCCAAGATAACGCTCGGTGGCACTCCCGGTCACCGTTAAACCATGAGCGGAGAGAACGGGCCCAAGGCCGAACCATTGATCGAGCGCACTCGGACCATTCCACCAGCGGCTCAACAGCGAGGATGGAGTGTTGGTACTTAGGAGAGTTTGTTGAGTCTTGCCATCGGCTTGCACCTGGAAGGGGGTTTCAGAAGGAAGTTTGTTCGTTGTTTGCGCGTAAACGACTGATGCAGTCGTTATAGCGATCAAAAAAAGGGCGCCTTGAAAAAGAGCCGTCCGCTTCGGTTGGTGAAAATTTTTCAAATTCATGGAAAAGTGTGGTTTTATAGAATATCGAGAAGGTCGCATTTATAATAAACGACCCAACAGATCGTCAATTTCATTTTCTAACTGCTTCACTTGCCCCCTTTGAGGGCAACCTTTTGGGTCGGAAAAGCAAACCGCCCTCCGGTATAACTCGGAAGGCGGGGCTATTCGACTGAACAAAAACTGATGAGAGTTTTTAAAAAATGGCCGAAAGACGCGCACCCAGAGTCCAATCCGTACCAACCGTACCGTTACCGGCAGGGTTTACGATGCACTGGGCATAAGGCTTGAAAGCGAGCCATTGATTAATCTGAACATTGTAAAAACCTTCAATAACCTCTGTGGACGAGTAGTAAGGAAGATATTGGTAGTACGACTTACCGTTAACGGTGGTTGGTCCATTGGGATAAGTATTGCTGGCTGTTTCGCCCTTATTCGCATTGATGAGAGTTTGATTCTGACTCTGCGTCCAGCTGTTGAGATAGGAGCTATAGAAACCGGCACCAACCACGACTCCCATGCTATCCTTTGGACGAACATCAAAGAGCCCCTTGTAGATCAGGCCGGTCTGGAAGTAGAGAGGCATCTCATTATTCTGAGGGGGAGTAAAACTGAACTCATTGATGGCGTAGAGCCCGCGATCCGAGAAGGAATGAGGCGCATCGGGCGTAGGATTCTTGCCATCAGCAACATTCTTGCCACTCGCCGGATCCGTCTCCTCATCATGATGGCGGAAGAGCATCTGATCAGCTTGGAGATAAAGCCCCCAAGCGAGACCGTTATAGGTGGTAGGATAGGCCTTCGTACTGTTGGCGACGGCAACCTGCCCCGCCTTGTTGACGTAGGCATATTGGTAGGCGGTTGGCGAGTAGGAATCATTTGGCAGCCCCCAGATATATCCACCGAGAGCATAATGCCCCTCCAACTTGTCGGCACCAAACTTCGGGGTCCACCCGATTTCATTCATGTTAAAAACACCATTGCCGGACCAACCACCGCCGACTCCTCCAGGATTCACGGTATTTGTGGGAACTGGAGTGAATGCCGGGGCTCCTCCGGTCGTGAAGCCGTGGTTATTCTGGTAACCGGCGACAAACCCGATGGACTTGACCGTCGTGGTTTGATGACCGGAAGCATTGACCACCTGATAGGTCTGGCCATTGTACTTCATCGTACCGAGATAGCTCTGCGGAACGCCGGTGTAGGGATAAACGCTGGTAACTCCATACTGGGAGGGAGCGATCCCTGTGTCCCCAGCAACAGCCTGATAGAGGCCGCTCTGGACATAGGTGTCACTGGTGGGCTTGACATTGAGCGTACCGCCCCAGGCAAGATAACTGCTGCTCCAGCCAACTGCGGAAGCACCATAGAGCCTCGTGCTATTGACCGTTTTCGAGCTGTAATTCGCCCCATAAGGAATGCCGGGGCCTTGCTGCATGCCGATGCCCTTGGATGAATTGATCATGTTGTTTTCGAACAGTTTGGAGAGCGGCTGCTGCAGGAACTGATCATAGGGATTCTCCAAGCCGAGGTTGATGAACCCAAGGCTGTTAGAGTACTGGAGCATCTGAGACATCATGCGCATGCCAAATCCGCTGCTCATGTCCGTGGGATTCCAACTGGAGGTTTGGCTGGTTTGGGTGCCGGCGGCATACCCGGGGTTGTTACCCGCAACATTGCGATAACGCCATCCCGAGGTGATGGTCAGCCCATCGAGACCAAAAATCTTCGCAAAATCGTAAGTGGCGCGCAGCTTCACCTCTTCGATGAAGTTGCTCTTCGGCTGATTGGGCAAGCCTCCAGAAAGCTCACCAAAATAGACATCCCGGGCAGCACCCGTAATTGATAACCCATAGTCGCTCAAGGGGGCACCCAAACCGAACCAATTGGCCGTGCCGCTCTTACCGCTCCACCAACCTTCCAGCGTGGGAGGAGCCCAGACAAAAGGAGGGAGCGCAAATTTGGAGCAGACAGGTGCATTCGTCTGCGCTTGGACGGTCTTACCATCAATTGAAGTTTGCGCGCTTGCCGAGGCAGCAAGGGTAAGGGCGATTCCCAGCGATGCCAGGAATGGGATAGGGCGTAATTTCATAATGGAACGTTAATTTCTGTTTTAAGGAACCCGGTAATTTAGGGGTTTAGAATTTTCTGGAAACACTTCAATTGTTACAATTTCGTCACATTTGCTTCCGCAACCCAGAAAGTGGACACAGAAGCATGCTAGCGACGCTTGGATTTTTAGCGCCTGCTCACGTGTCCCGACAAAGGCCATTCCTAGGCCCTGACTGCTAGGACCTTCCTCCAGAGTGCTTAATACGAGCCCCGGATTTTTTCAGCAACAACCTTCATGCCAACCATCCACATGAGTAAAAATTAATGCTATCCTCACGGTGTATTCAGGTGATCCTGCTAAGAATCCCAATACTTCATGAAAATCTTACTCATTGAGGACGACCCAAAGGTCTCCAGAATCATCTCGACCGGATTGACTTCCGAAAGATTTCTTGTGGATACGGCGGTTGATGGTGCCGAAGGTCTTGCCTTGGCTACAGTCGAACCTTACAGCCTCATTATCCTTGATCTGATGCTTCCGCTTGTCGATGGAACAGAAGTCATCAGAAGACTGCGGGCAGCGAGTATCGAAATTCCGATTCTTGTGCTCACCGCCAAAGACGCCATCGCAGACAAGGTGGAAAATTTTGAATTGGGAGCTGACGACTACCTAACCAAGCCTTTCAACTTTGCAGAGCTGGTTGTGCGGGTGAAGAGCCTGCTCCGACGAGGAGCCGTCTCAAGATCCAATAATCTTGTTGTTGGCAATCTGGTGATCGATAGGATGTCCCGTCAGGCTAAAAGAGAGGGACAACTGCTGAAATTAACTTCAAGGGAGTTTGCACTCCTTGAGTACCTGGCCCTGAATTCCGGGAAAATTATCTCCCGCACCATGATCCTCGAAAATGTCTGGGATCAGGGCTATGAGGGACTCACCAATATTGTGGATGTCTACATCCGCCAATTGCGCGGCAAAATGGATGACCCCTTTCCCGTCAAATTGATCCATACGGTTCGGGGCATGGGTTATTATCTGAGCGAAAAAGAGCTATGGGATTGAACCTCCGATCCTTTGGTGTCCGGCTCAGTATTTGGCACACCTGCGTGTGCCTCGCGACATGCGGTGCCGTTGCCTTGACGAGTCTCCTCTGGCTCCATCACCACCTTTCCTCCGTTCTCGGAAGATCGCTTGAGCAACGGGCCGAACATATTGAAGCGCTGCTAGAACTCCAATCCCAAGCACTCCCACCGGCAAAGATCATCAGCGAGATCTGCGCCAGCTATGCACCAGAAAAAAACGACCGCTTCATCCGCATCAGCAATCAGTCGGGAACAGTGCTCTACCAGTCGGGAGATCCCGCTGACGGCAATTTTGATCCGGCTCAGGTTCCACGACTAATTTTTGCGGAGAATCGGTCGGCCTCCTCCTTAAAATCTCAAAACATGCTGGTCGCCGATCGGCGCGCGGAGGTTTCCGGAGAGAACTATCTCATCGAAGTCGGGGCCTCTCTTGTTCCCGTGGATCAGGCCACCGACTCCTATCTGATGATGTTTCTCGTCGCGGTCCCCCTTGTATTGCTCATCGCGATCACCGGCGGATTCGTCCTGACCAACCGCTCGCTCCAGCCCCTCCGCGAAATTATCACCGAGATGAACAACATCACCTCCAGCAATCTTAAGAAGAGGTTGCCGATTGCGCACACCGGCGATGAACTGGAAACTCTCGCCACGGCGATCAACGAGATGATTGCCAGGCTTGAATCTTCCTTCAGTCATTCTCAGCGATTTGCCACACACGCCTCCCATGAACTCAGGACTCCTCTCACCATCATCATCGGCGAACTCGAGTCCCTTCTCCGACAAAAAGATCTTACCTTCGAATCCCGAGATCGTATCGCCAGCGTTCTGGAGGAGGCCGAGCATCTTGCCAAAATGGTGAAGGGATTATTTGCCATCACTCGCATGGAGGCCGGCGAGCAACTGTCGGAACCGGCCCCTTTTGATTTTTCCAGTCTTGTCCAGCATACCTGCGAACAGTTGCTGCCTCTGACGCAGGAAAAGGAACTGTCATTCCAGATTGAGACGGGAGCGCATCTGGAAATCTTGGGAGACACGGTTCGCGTGAGGCAGTTAGTCGTCAATCTGCTGGACAATGCCATCAAATTCACACCCCCGGGAGGCCGGATCTTACTGACAACCCGGGCCGAGGGCACTTCAGCACGATTGGATCTTCAGGATAGCGGCTTTGGAATTCCCGAAACGGCGTTGCCCCATGTGTTTGAAAGCTTTTACCGGGCAAAGGATGAACGTGTGCAGCGGACGGACGGCAGCGGCATCGGGCTTTCGATCGTCAAATCCGTCTGCGAAACCCATCGGGGCACCGCAACAATCAAAAACAACAGCGAAGGCGGATGCACGGTCACCATCAAGTTACCCCTCCACCAGAACAAATGGTGCTCTAGCACCCTTGTATGAACAACTGAAACTCCATCATGGAACCCCATCACCCGCAACAGAAGCAGCCTGTACTCACTGAGCCTCGTCACGAAGCAGCTGTTTCCCCCACAGAGCTTCACTCCAGGAAAAAAAACCTCCGAGGACCCTTCCTTCTTCTGCCGATCGTCGGGATCTCCGGGATTCTCTTCGCACTAATGTCTTGCGGAAGATCTCCTCAGACATCTTCTGAAGCCCTTCCCAGCGTGTCCGCAGCCAAGGTGACGCGTCAGGATCTTTCCAGTGAGGTTCCCATCCCTGCCGAGTTCCGGCCCTATGTGGAATCGGAACTCCATGCCATGGTGACTGGTTATGTGGCTCAGATGAATGTGGATTTCGGAGACCAAGTGAAACAGGGCCAGATCCTGGCGACGTTGGAAGTGCCCGAATTAACTGATCAGCTCCACAACGCCATGGCCACACAGCAGCAGGCGGAAGCGGAGGCCTCCAATGCACACCTAATCTTCACTCGTTTGCAGGAGGTCAATACGGAGCACCCGAAACTGGTCGCACAACAGGATATCGACACCGCTCAATCGAAGGATGCCGCTGCCGCTGCTGCGGTTGCCGCAGCCAAGGCCACCGTCGAGAAATTCCAAACCCTCGTCAACTACACGAAGATCAGCGCACCGTTCGACGGAGTAATCACGAAGCGTTCCGTCGATCCCGGCGCACTCGTCCAGGCAGGCACCAGTTCCGACAAATCACAAACGATGCTCCGGATATCGGACAATTACCGCCTGCGTCTCGATTTTCCGGTTTCTGTTGAGTATGTGAAGGATGTCCATCTCGGCGATCCCGTGACCGTGCGGGTCGATTCCCTCGGAGGAAAATTCTTCACCGGAAAAATCACGCGTTTCACCGATCAGGTAAACGATGAAACCCGGACAATGATCACCGAAATGTTGGTGGAGAATCCCAACCTGGAAATTGTGCCGGGGATGTATGCAGTAGTGCAGTTCAAGTACGAATCACACTCCAACAGTCTGGCCATCCCCATCGAGGCGATCAGCAACCCCAAGGATCCCTCCGTCTACATCATCAACGATAACCATGAAATTGAATCCCGTCCGGTAAAGCTTGGCATCGAAACGCCCGATAACTACGAAGTCACTGAGGGCCTGAAGGAAGGAGATCTGGTGATGATCGGGAATCGCTCCCAGGTGCATCCCGGTGAAAAGGTGGAACCGAAACTCGTCGTGCAGCCAAAGATCCCATGAGTCTCTGCCCAGCTGAAAACTTGATTCAAAACGCTTGCGGCGTCGCGAACTGAATTTCACCGAAAACAGCCATGTCGCGCTTTGCCATTCGTTACCCTTATTTGATCATCGTCATCTGCCTGATGATTTGCGTTGTGGGCGTCACAAGCCTGGTGCGGATGCCGGTGGATTTGTTTCCACCCATCAAAATCCCCGTGGTGGTTGTCGCCACCTTCTATGCAGGCATGCCTCCCGAGCAGATCGAGAACGACATTACCGGCCAATTCGAGCGCATGTTCACCCTGGCCTCGGGCATCGACCACATGGAGTCCCGCTCCCTCACTGGGGTCAGCCTGATTAAAGTCTACTTCCAGCCGGGCTCCAATCCCGATTCGGATGTCACCAGCGTCGCCAACCTCGCGATGGCCAGCCTGCGTTATCTGCCGCCGGGCACACTGCCTCCCATCGTGATGCAGTTTGACGCCTCCAGTCTGCCAGTCTGCCTTGTCACTCTCAAGGGTGAGGGATTAAGCGAATCCCAGTTGCGCGATCTGGGCCAGTTCACCATCCGCAACCAAATGGCCGGTGTTCCGGGCGCATCGGTACCACCAGCCTTTGGCGGCAAGTACCGACAGATCATGGTCTATGTCGATCCTCAGAAACTGGAGGCTCACGACTTGAGCGTCATGGATGTGGTGCGCACCGTGAATGAGGCCAACCTCATTTTGCCGGCGGGCGACGTGAAAATCGGCCCTTATGATTACAATGTTTATGCCAACAGCCAGATCAATGCCATGCAGGACATCAACATGCTGCCGCTCAAAACGGTGGGAGAGTCCTCGGTGCTGGTGGCGGATGTGGGCAAGGCCCAGGATTCCTCCCAAATTCAGGTAAATAAGGTGAGGGTCAACGGTCAGGCATCGGTCTATCTGCCTGTGCTAAAGCAGGGAGGGAATGCCAACACAATCGCCGTGGTGGATGGCGTCAAACAGGTTGTTTCCAAGCTCCTGGATGTGCCCAAGCAACTGGTCACCCAGGTGGTGTTCGATCAGTCCGTTTTCGTTAAATCAGCCATCGACAACCTGATCCATGAAGGCGCGATCGGCATGGTACTCACAGGGCTGATGATCTTGATCTTCCTGGGAAACATGCGGGCCACCCTAGCGGTGTTTCTCTCCGTGCCGCTTTCCGCACTCGCCGCATTCATCATGCTCGGGATGGGCGGCAGCAGCGTCAACACGATGATCCTGGGCGGACTGGCCCTGGCTTTTTCCCGACTCATTGACAACTCGGTGGTGGTTCTGGAAAACATCTTCCGTCATCTGGAACTTGGGGAATCACCCGTGGTGGCCGCCGAACGCGGTGGGGAGGAAGTCTCGCTCCCCGTGCTGGCAGCTACCCTGGCCACAGCCGTGGTTTTCTTCCCAGTCACCTTTCTGTACGGAGTGAGCCAGTTTCTCTTTTCGGCCCTCGCGATCTCCGTGGTGCTGTCGCTCTTTGCCTCCTACTTCGTTGCTATGACAGTCGTGCCGTTGTTTTGTGCAAACTTTATCCAAGGACATCAGGGAATTGATGTGGGAGAGGACGCCCGTCTCTTACCCGACTATAAGCAACCGCATCAACAATGGGGCTCCCGTTTCAATGCCTGGTTCAATCGAGGGTTCAACGCGATGCTGGACCGCTTCGAGGAAATCCTTGCTCCCTGTCTGAAGCATCCCCTGACCACCGTACTCGTCATCACAGGCATCTTCGTGCTCAGCCTGCTGCTTTATCCGACCATTGGCAAATCCTACTTCCCCCGCACGGATCCCGGTCAATTTGTCATCAATGTCAAAGCGCCATCAGGTACCCGACTGGAGTTGACCGACCAACTCATTGGCCAAGTCGAACAAATCGTCCGCGAAGAGGTTCCCTCAAAAGATCTCAAGATCATTGTTTCCAACATCGGCATCACACCGGGCTTCTCCTCCATCCTGACGCCCAACTCCGCACCGCACACCGCCTTTGTACAGGTAGGACTCAACGCAGGGCATCAACTCTCCAGCTTTGCCTACATGGACAGGGTGCGTGCCCGACTGTTGCGCGACCTGCCGCAAGTGAGCGCCTATTTCCAGACCGGTGGTCTGGTCGATGCCATTCTGAATCAGGGTGTCCCCGCACCACTGGACATTCAAATCAGCGGAACGGATCTGGAGAGCGATCACGCAATCGCCACCCAGATCGCAAAACAGGCAAGAGCCCTGCCGGGTGTCAGCGATGTGATGGTGCCTCAAGATGTCGATTATCCCTCCCTGAAAGTGGATATTGATCGCGAACGGGCAAGCGAACTCGGACTCTCAGCAAAAGAACTCGTGGACAGCCTGATTACCGCGCTGACTTCCAACGGCATGATTGCGCCAAGCTATTGGATTGATCCCAAGACGGGTAATAACTACCTGCTCACCGTGCAGTACCCCGAGAATGTGATCAAAAACATCGCCAGCCTGGGAGCGATGCCCTTGAGGGCTCCCTCGCTCAAGGAACCGACACGGCTTGATTCCGTCGTCCATATCTCTCATATCCTGACACCGACTGAAGTGGATCATTATCAGATACGGCGGACAGTGGATGTCTATGTTTCCCCGAAGGGGGAAGATTTGAGCCATGTTTATACCCAGGTGCAGAAGATCGTGGATCAGACACAGTTGCCGGAAAACACCACCATCGCGGTGCGAGGTTCCGTGCAGGCCATGCGCTCCTCCTTCAGCTCCTTCGGGATGGGACTCATCCTGGCCATCGTGCTGGTCTACCTTATCCTCGTCGCCCAGTTCCGATCGTTCATGGATCCCTTCCTAATCCTGCTTGCCGTGCCACCCGGACTAACCGGTGTGTTGCTGATGCTCTCCCTCTCGGGCACTACGCTCAACATCATGTCGTTGATGGGCGTAGTGATGCTCGTTGGCATCGTGGCATCCAACAGCATACTGATTGTGGAATTTACCCACCGGCTTATCGAGGAAGGCGTCCCGGTGCGCCAGGCGGTCAGTCAGGCGGCCCGGGTCCGTCTTCGTCCCGTCCTGATGACCTCTCTTGCCACCCTCATCGGACTTATCCCGATGGCTCTTAAATTCGGCGAAGGAAGCGAAGCCTATGCACCTCTGGCACGCTCGATTATCGGAGGACTCGGGGTGAGCGTCATCCTGACAGTCGTCATCGTTCCCGCTGCCTTCCTGCTTGTCCATGGCCGCAAGAGCAAGCAAGCAAATGAACTTCCACCCATCCCTGACGCATTTGGAGGCGCCTAGACATCCTATGAACTCTCGACACTTTCCAAATCTGCCCCGCAGCTTGGCGCTTCTTATCCTTGCACTCACTGCTCTTTATCCGTCGCAAGCCCGCGCCAACAATCAGCAGGAACCCAAACAGAAAAAAACAACGTCATCCCCTCAGTCTTCCTCAACACAGACTCCTCAGAACGAACCCCTGAAGCTCTCGTTGCAACAGGCGGAGACTTATGCCCTGGAACATCACCCGATGATTGCTGCTGCCGCAGTACGCGCAGCAGCCGCCCTTCAGGGAATCTCGATTGCACAGGCGGATCTCCTGCCTCAGTTGAATGGCAATGCCGTTATCGCCAAGGCACAAGGCGATGATTCCCGTCTCGGGGCCGCCCTTTCCGGCTTAAACGATTCCGGTATTCGCACCCGCCAGTCAGATGGTCTGTATCTTTCACAGCTCATTTTTGATTTTGGTCGCACTCCCCTTCTTGTTTCCACTTCCCGACTGGAAGCAAAATCGGCCAAAGAACGCCTAGATGCCGCCCGCGCCCTGATTCTGCTCAATGTGGACCGCTGTTACTTCGCCGCGCTCGGCTCCGAAGCGTTAGTCAAAGTCGCTCAACAGGAAGTGAATACCCATCGGGTGCTTTATGAGCAAATCACGGTCCTGACAGCCAGCAACCTCCGATCGGATCTCGATAAGCGGCTTGAGGAAGCCAATCTTGCCCAGGCAAGACTCATGCTCGTCGATGCTCAGGGCAGGAAAGAAGAGGCGATGTCCGATCTCTCTGCCGCCATCGGCTCGGAAATGGAGCCCAACTTCCTGTTGACCGATACCGAGGCAACGCCCTCCATGCCAACGGCACTGGAGACGGTTCTCGCCGAGTCTCTCTCTCTGCGACCCGATCTCATCTCCCTGCGCTATGAGAGGGATGCGTCTTTGAAAAGGGCAGCATCAGTCAAGGCATCACGACTCCCCTCCATCACGGGCATTGCTGCGGGCGGAATCAACCCCTATGAGGCAGCGCAAAGCGAAGGACTCTCCCATGATTACGGTATGTTCGGCGTCAATGTCAGTGTGCCTCTTTTCACGGGAGGACGTCTCAGTGCCGAGCAGAAACAGGCCGAGCTTCAGGAAAAAGCGATTCAGGATGATCTGATCGACAAAGAGACAGGCATCATCAGGAGTGTGCGTAATGCTTGGATCCAAGTAAAAACATCCTTTCAATCCATCAACGTTGCCGATGATTTTGCAGCCGCTGCCGACTCCGGCTTTCAACTCGCTCAAAGCCGCTACTCCGTGGGCAGCAGCTCCATCGTCGAATTAAACCAAGCTGACCTTCAGAGAATCCAGGCGGAGATCAGTGCCATCACTGCCCGTTATGATTATCGCACCAAGAGATCGGCCCTCGCCTATGAATCTGGTGAACTCAAGTAATCCTGCTCATGAAGTGCGGGCATGAAAAAGCGCTTTCCATTTCCGGAAAGCGCTTTTTCTGAATCTTTTTAAAAAAGAGTTACGCTACGAGTGCAGGAGCCTCGGCGGCAGCCTGATCGCGTTCTTTCATCGCGGCCTTGCGGCTCAGTTTCACGCGCCCCTTGTCATCGACGCCGATGCACTTGACCCAGATGACATCGCCGCTCTTGACGACATCTTCCACACGGTTCACGCGGGCGTCTGCCAATTCAGAAATGTGAACGAGTCCATCCTTGCCGGGAAGCACTTCGACGAAAGCACCGAAGTCTTTAATCGAAACTACCGTGCCCTGATAGATGTCACCGACGGTGATCTCCTTGATCATGCCCAGGATGATCTCCTTGGCACGCTTCAGGCTCTCGCCGTTGCTGGAGTAGATATTCACGGAACCATCGTCCTCAATGTTGATCTCGGCACCGGTCTCGGCGACGATGCTCTTGATGGTCTTGCCACCAGGACCAATGATGAGTCCGATCTTGTCCTGAGGAACCTTCACCGTCTCGATGCGTGGAGCATACTTGCTCATCTCCCCGCGATGGGAAGGAAGAGTCTGCTTCATGTGATCCAGGATCAGGCCGCGGTTCTTGCGGGCGTCGTCGATCGCGGCAGCCATGAGTTCATGGCTGATCCCCTTGAGCTTGAGATCAAGCTGGAATCCAGTGACTCCCTCTTCGGTTCCACAGAGTTTGAAATCCATGTCGCCGAAGTGATCCTCGCTACCGATGATGTCGGTAAGAAGGGTGTGGCGGGTGAGATTTCCGGCAGCGTCATTCTCGGTGACGAGACCGACAGAGATGCCGGCAACGGGACGTTTGAGAGGCACACCTGCATCGAGGAGGGCGAGGACGCCCGCGCAGACAGAGGCCATTGACGTGGAACCATTGGACTCCATGACCTCACTGGTCACGCGCAGTGCGTAAGGGAACTCCTGTAGGCTTGGAATGACCGGGAAAATGGAACGCTCAGCAAGAGCTCCATGTCCGATCTCGCGGCGGTTCTGACCACCGAATCGACCCGTCTCTCCGACGCTGAAAGGAGGGAAATTGTAGTGGAGCAGGAAACTTTTGGTCGTCTCTCCGCCACCGTATCCGTCGATCATCTGGGCCTCATCGGAAGTGGCAAGGGTCGCAAGGGCAAGAGCCTGAGTCTCACCACGGGCGAAGAGAGCTGAACCATGAGCGCGAGGCAGCACGGTGGTTTCGCTGGAAAGTTGGCGAAGTTCGAGGAGGGCACGCCCGTCGCAACGCTTCTGCTTGTCAAGAATGCTGACGCGGAAAGCCTTCTTCTGAAGGTAGTCGAACGCCTGGCTGATCTCGAATTTGGTGGCAGCTGGAAAGGTCTCAAGAATCTTGGCGCCCACTTCCTCGCGGAGGGCTCCTACCGCCTTCCCACGGGCGACCTTGCTCGGGGTGTAGAGAGCGGCTTCGATACGGTCACCGGCTACCTGATAAGCAATCTCCAGCATCCCTTCATCGACATTGAGGAGGGTGAATTCGCGCTTCGTTTTTCCGGCCTTGGCGATCAACTCCTTCTGGGCGGCAATGAGAGGACGGGTCTGCTCACGTGCAAAATCAAGGGCCTTCTTGAACTCCTCTTCAGGAAGCTCGTTGGCGGCACCTTCGATCATGATGACCTGCTCGCCATCACCGACATAAACAAGGTCGAGATCGCTCTCCTCACGCTCGGTGTGGGTGGGGTTCACGACGAACTGGCCATTGATACGACCGACGCGTACTGCGGCGATCGGCTTCTCAAACGGGATATCGGAGACGCAGAGAGCGGCTGAAGCACCATTGATGGAAAGGATATCGGGATCGATCTGGCCGTCCGCCGAGAGGAGGATGCTGATGATCTGAGTATCGTAGAAGTAATTCTTGGGGAAGAGCGGGCGCAGAGGACGATCGGTCATACGAGCCGTGAGGATCTCCTTCTCGCTTGGACGGCCTTCACGCTTGAAATAACCCCCTGGGAACTTGCCAACCGCGGCGGCTTTTTCCTTGTAATCAACAGTCAGGGGGAAGAAGTCCTGCCCTTCCTTGACGGAGGTGGCGGAGACTGCGCTGACGAGAACGATGGTTTCGCCGGAGCTGACCATGACGGCGCCGTCGGCAAGCTTGGCAATCTTGCCGGTTTCAAACGAGATGGGATTCTGGCCTACGTTGGCCGTGATAGTTGTGTGTGACATGGGATGTGTTTCTTGGGTTGGAATGCGAACTCCGCGATGGGCTCTGATTTAGTTGGCCCTTGGTTGCGGATGGCACACGATTGTAAGTGCCTGCATCAGGTAGTGGGGTGGGATTGCCTTTTTCTCCAACAAGGAGACCTCTCTAAAAAAGGAAGAGAGATGAATAAAAAGGCGGTAACTAGGAGAGAATTACCAGAAGCCCGATTTCCGCCCTGAGTCATCGACTCGTTGAGCATCGGGTCACAGGACCCGTGGGGGGAGCGGGTCTCTGAAAAATCTACTCCTGCAGTTTTCTATTTGCGAAGGTTGAGCTTCTCGAGGACTGCCTGGTAACGCTCGGAAGCGGTATCTTTCAGGTAGTCAAGAAGACGGCGGCGCGTGGCAACCATCTTGAGAAGGCCGCGACGTGAGGAGTGATCCTTGGCGTTGCCTTTGAGGTGCTCGGTCAATGTCGTGATTCTCTGGGTGAGATTGGCAACCTGAACGTCGGCGCTGCCGGTGTCGTTGTCATGCAGCCGGAGTGCTGCGATTTCTGCTGTTTCTGTTGTCGTCATTTTTTTAAGGGTCGGCATCCTACCCCTTCAGCGAACTTCTGACAAGGGTTTTGAACGACATTCCTGCGAGCACAAGGGATGTGAACTTGTTTTTCTGCACTCGGGAGTGTTTCCTCTCCTGCTTCCCATGAGTGAAATTTCCAAAGCCTACGCCCCCGGTGATGTCGAACAGGAATGGTATGACCGCTGGAGAGCTTCGGGCTGCTTCACCGCTGATCCTGCCTCAACCGCCCCGGCCTACTCCCTGGTCATACCTCCCCCGAATGTGACCGGCGTCCTGACCCTCGGCCACGTCCTCAACAATACCCTGCAGGACATACTCGCCCGTCGCGCCCGTCAGACAGGACACGAAGTCCTCTGGCTCCCAGGCACCGACCATGCGGGCATCGCCACGCAGACCGTCGTGGAACGGCAACTCCGTAAAGAGGAAAAGAAAACCCGCCACGATCTCGGGCGCGAGGCATTCCTCAAAAAAGTCTGGGAATGGAAGGAAAAGCACGGCGGCATTATCATCAAACAACTGCAGAAGCTCGGCTGCTCCTGCGACTGGGGCCGTGAGCGTTTCACCATGGACGGCGCCTACGCTCGCAAGGTGCAGGAGGTCTTCATCGATCTTTACAACAAGGGTCTCATCTACCGTGGCAAGCGGATGGTCAACTGGTGCCCTGTTTCCCTGACCGCACTCAGCGACGAAGAAGTCATCCCCAAGAAACAGAAAGGATATCTCTGCCATTTCAAACTGGAGGTTGTCGAAAGTCCAGGAAGCTGGCTTGAGATCGCCACCACGCGCCCTGAGACGATCATGGGAGACACCGCCATCGCAGTGAATCCTAAGGACGAGCGCTACGCCCACCTCATTGGGCTGCATGTCCGTCGCCCTCTCCCTCTGGAGACAGAAGTCCTGCTCCCGATTATCGGTGATGAAGCCGTCGATTTTGAATTCGGCACCGGCGTTCTGAAGGTCACCCCAGCCCACGACAAGGCCGATTACGAAATCTACCAGCGTCATCCTGAAATCGGATTGATCGACATCATGAATCCCAACGGGAGCCTGAACGATCTCGCCGGTGAGGGCTTTGCCGGACTCGATCGCTTCGAGGCCCGCGTGGAGGCTATCGAACGACTCCGCGAGCTCGGACTCCTTACCAAGGAAGAGCCGTATGAGAACAATGTCGGCTTCAGTGAGAGAGCCGATGTCCCCATTGAGCCCCGCCTGAGCGAACAATGGTTCCTGAAATATCCGAAGACCCTCGAGGCTCGCGACGCCGTCCGTAACGGACTGATCCGCTTCTTTCCCCAGCGTTGGGAAAAGGTCTATGACCATTGGCTGGAAAACATTCAGGACTGGTGTATTAGCCGTCAACTCTGGTGGGGCCACCGCATCCCCGTCTGGTATCCGGCGGAAGGCTCCGACGAGACTCCGCGCGTGCAACTCGAATCTCCTGGTGAAAACTGGACTCAGGACTCCGACGTGCTCGACACTTGGTTCTCTTCCTGGCTTTGGGCGCATGATACGATGGATGCGGCCACCCGCGCCAAGTTCTACCCGACGAGCGTCTTGGTCACCGGACCCGACATCATCTTCTTCTGGGTCGCCCGCATGATCATGGCGGGACTGGAATACACCGGAGAGATTCCGTTCAAGGATGTCTATTTCACCGGCATCATCCGCGACAAATCGGGACGCAAAATGTCCAAGAGCCTCGGCAATTCACCTGATCCTCTCGACCTCATCGCCAAGTATGGGGCCGACGGGTTGCGCTTCGGGATCATCCGCGTTGCCCCGCAGGGACAGGATATCAAGTTCGACGAGAAGGTGGTCGAGGAGGGACGCAACTTCGCCAACAAACTCTGGAATGCCGCCCGCTTCCGCGAGATGCAGGGACCAAGCGAAGCCTCGCCGGATCTCAGCCAGCACGAACTACCCGATATCGCGATCCAGGTTCTGGCAAAGTTCGACACGATGCATACAGCGCTCCGCGAGGCCTACACCGACTACCGCTTTCATGAAGTGGCGGGATTGCTCTATGACTTTTTCTGGGGCGATTATTGCGACTGGTTTGTCGAGGCTGCCAAGCCCATCTTGAATGGATCAGATCAGGCAGCTCGGATCGCGATTCTGGCCACCATGGACAGCGTTCTCTCAGGCGTTCTGCGACTCCTTCATCCACTGATGCCCCACATCACCGAGGAACTTTGGAAACGCCTTGGATTCCATGCTCCCGTCTCTGCCTCCGGCACCGGAGAGCGCGCAGGATTCCTGCTCTACACCCAGCCGCCATTGGAATCGCTTCTTGCAGCGGTGACAACTGACCTCGTTACCGAATCCTGCGCACGCACCACAGCCCTCTATTCCGCGATCCATGCAGCCCGCAATCTCCGGGCGGAATTCAAGATTCCTGCAAAGCAGCAGGTTCGCTTCCTCATTACCGCCAAGGTGGATCTCTCAACGATCCAGCAGGCTGTCTTTGCCTCGCTCGCCAAGGCCAGCGAAGTCGTCCTACTTGCAGGAGCCGCACCTGCAGGCACCCCGAGTGTTCTTACCGACATCGGTACGATTTACCTCCCGCTGGAAGGATTGGTCGATCTCGAAGCCGAACGGAAACGCGTCACCGCCGAGATCACCAAGGTCGAAGTCGAGATCACCAAGGTGGAACTCAAACTCAACGATCCCTCCTTCGTTGAGAAAGTCCCCCCAGCTGTGCTGGAAGATCACCGCCAGCGCCTCAGAAACTGGAGTGAGAAATTGGAAACACTAAGGGCTTCTTTGGTGAACCTCGGATAAATTTTCTTCATCCTTTATCCTAAATCCTAAATCCTTTCTTCATGTCCTCCCTCATCGCTCTCCCTCGTCTCTGTGTCTTCATCATGGCCGGAGGGAGTGGCGAGCGCTTCTGGCCGGCCAGCCGCACGGCGACACCGAAGCATCTTCTCCGACTACTTGGAGAGGAGACGCTTCTGGAGCAGACCGTCCGTCGATTTGAAGGAATTGTTCCTCTGGAACAAATTTTCGTCCTGACCAACGTGGCCCAGCTGGAATCGACGAAGGCCGCGATTCCTTTCCTCCCCATTGCCAATATCATCGCCGAACCGGCCAAACGCGACACCGCCCCTGCTGCGGCCTTGGCTACTGGGCTTGCATTGCGTCATCGTCCCGACGCCATCGTGGCACTCTTCCCAGCTGACGCCATGATCCATGACACAGCAACCTTCCAGACTCAGGTTGCGGAGGCAGCTGCCTACGCCGGAGAACATTCCTCGATCATCACCTTCTCGATCACCCCGAACCAGCCCTCCACGGGATTCGGTTACCTCCAACTGGGATCGGAACTCAAGGCCACCGATGCGACCCGTTTTGTCACCGTGGAGCGCTTCGTCGAGAAGCCAGATGCAGCACACGCCCAGGAATTTTTCGATGGCAAACGTCACGGATGGAATGCCGGGATGTTCCTCTGGCAGGGAGCCCTCTTCCTGGACGAATGCCGCAAGCAGCAGCCGGAACTTGCGGAATTCATCCTCGCCCTTGAGAAAGCGCCGGAGGTGGAGGCATTTCTTGCCCAGGCTTTCCCCACTCTACCAAAGATCTCCGTCGATTACGCCATCATGGAACATGCCGGCAGCGTCGTCGCCGCCATTGCTCAGTATGACTGGGATGATGTCGGCTCCTGGACGGCCCTTCCCTCCCATCTCGGACAGGATGCCAGCGGCAACACCATTAAAGGCCCTGTCATCACCCTTGATGCCCATCGCAATATCGTCGTCGCAGGCAAACGCACCGTGGCCCTCTGCGGAGTGAACGATCTTGTTGTGGTCGAAACGGATGACGCAATTCTCGTCTGCCACAAAGATGCGGTGCAGCAGATTAAGAATTTACCCGTCCCGCCGGAGCTGAAGTAGGAGGCTTTGTGCTTTTTGCGCGGGGTGGTGTTGCCCATCTCTTGCCGTAGGTCTGGGCTACGGCTGACGCTATGGCGCGTTGCCCCGCATCAAAAATCCCTGCGACTCTGATCTCAAATCTGAAACCATGGAGAAGTGAAGAGCCACTTCAATTCCCACACGCGTCTCTTGACGGGTATGCATACGCTGTTAGAGTATGCATATGAAGACGCGCATGACGCTCACTATCGAACCGGAGATCTCCCATCGTGCGAAGGCCTTTGCGCGTTCAAAGGGAACGAGTCTCTCGGGACTTGTAGAGAGCCTGCTTGCACGCGAGGCAGGAATCGTCACTTCCGAGAAAAATATTTCTTTTGGCAAAAAGTGGGCGGGCAGTTTGCAATTGGCGTCAAAAAGCGAAGCCCGCTTTGATTCCCTGACGGAACGATACGGGCTTTAGGGAACTGCTGAACGGATGCGCCTGTTCATTGATACTGATATTCTGCTCGATTTTGCCCTTGGTCGGGAGCCTCACCTGGAAGTCAGTGTCGAACTCCTGGAATGGGCAAGCCGGAATCCGGGCCAATGCGCTGTTGCCTGGCATAGCCTCGCCAATCTCCATTATCTGACCAAATCAGGAGCAGAAGAGTTCATTCGGGATCTCCTGAAATTCATCGAAATCCCCTCCACTGGATCCCGTGAGATGAGCCAGGCGCTTGCTCTTGGGTTTTCAGATCTTGAGGATGCCATGCAAGTATCGGCGGCTCTGCTCTTCGGAGCACAAGTCATCGTGACACGGAATGTGAAACATTACCGCAAGTCCCCCATCAAGGTCATGACTCCGTCGGAATTACTTCCGCTGCTCGAATCGTAAGAAAAGGATATTAGACTGAAGACTTTTGGGCTGTTGGGTCAGAGATCAGCCTACCGTAGCCCTCCTTACTCTTCATTGAACTCTGGCGTGCCCACCCCACTAGCCCCTGCGGGACTTCCTTCGGCACTTCTACATCCCTGCGCCATAGCGTTTACGCCTATTCCGTCAATCCCCTAAACCCTTCGGAGAGTGCCACTTCGAGAGCACAGGTTTAGCAGTGAACCATACTGTTTGTAACCACATCAAACGCCAGGCTACCCATTATGGCAAAATCATAGCTTTGCACGTTAAAATATATTAGCCTACAAAGACACTTACCTCTATCACCATGCCAAGATCCGAATTATCAGAAGAGGAAATGAACATCTTGCTGAGGTCCATAGTTGAGCCAGGAGGGAAGACAGATATAGAGAATTTACTCCAAACGTCGCACCAAAATCATTCTTCATCTGATCCAACGGACTCGGCTCTGATGCCCTACGAAAAGTATTTTAGAAAACTTTACTCCTACAAGGGTTTCGAGTTGAGTATTCGCTATTTGACGACTAAGGGATACAGCGTCACTGGCTGCGATCTCCAGTTTAAGCGACCATCTCAGTTCCCTGCTCCGTTCCTAAATCGCAATAGAAAATTGATTCGAGAACTGGCGAAGCTTCTTAGGGCATTTTATTTCGATAATTGCATAGAGGTTAAGGATCAGGAGTACGGTGGGGGGCAACTTCACTTCAATGTATGCTCACCATCTTACTGTTGGAATTCTTCCTGTTCGTTTGAAGAATGGCAGAGCGAGTGCGCCCTGTACAATGAACCGTACTCATCAGGTTCTACCAATCCGAAAGACACAGATATTCGCAATGATTTTATTATCATTCGCTTCCGAAAAGAAAATCCACCGCTTAGTTAGTTACATAAATCAATTATTTTAACATATGAACACCAATACCTCAGAATTTTGGATTCAGACCAACTTTACCATCACAGAAATTGACGGGAAAAAAGTTGTTTTTGAGTTTACTACACCAGACAAATTTATTCCAGGAATTGGGACCTTTCGTGCACTCCAGAGGCCGACAGGTGAGATGCACATCGACATTGTGGTTACTACATCCGCTTCTCAATATGAACTTATTGATCGGATATTTACTTTGAAACAGCAAATGGCAGACTTGATCCAAAAACATCCTGATCCCTCTATTGCAGAATTTCGCTTAATTGCATAATTGCAATAATTTCTTTTTATAGTTATATCACACCATTAGGTTGGACGGTTTTCTTGGGATTGCCGTGCATGGTGTCGCTCTGTTCAAGCCTTTAGCGACCGATTTTCATCCTCTCTATGCGCAGCAAGCTTGGATGCCCCAGTAGGCCGCCAAGCGAAGCTGAACGCCGAGTGCTGGGAAGCACGGAGCAGCCTGTGCCTTAGCACAGCCCGAAGGGCGAGGCCGTCGGGAGAAGGCGAGGCAATTGAACTACTGCAAGCGAGCAACAACGATGCTATCCGCCAAGCTCGCAAGCCCCTCTCTCAATATCCCTCGAAGAGAGATTTCGAATTCGCATTCGGATCATACACTGGAGGCAGGGCATGCTTCTGGCCTTTGAGAATTTCCCAATGCTCTTTCTGCTTGGGAGTCAGGACAGCAAGCATCTTCTTAGCAGTCTTCTGCTGGATGCTATGGA